>OJSD01004515.1_pt1 | contig 9888 bp, 9 predicted proteins | sample 1599391 | NCBI WGS metagenome assembly OJSD01 (sample SAMN04168656, study PRJEB22393) | human gut metagenome | biome: human gut microbiome; feature: stool | host: Homo sapiens | collected 2014-03-17 | reverse complement strand
GCATCCGTGCGGCGATCGCCAAGGGCGATGTGACCAAGAAGGACATCAACACCGTTCTGCCGTTCGGCAACACGGTCGCGGTCGTCTATGTCACGGGTGAGCAGCTGCTCGAAGCGCTCGAGGCGTCTACCTTCAGCACCCCGACGGCGGTCGGCGGTTTCCCACAGGTCTCCGGCATCAACTTCACCATCCACACCGGCAAGGCGTATGACAAGAACGACGCCACCTATCCCGAATCCACCTACTACGGCCCCAAGACCATCAACCGCGTGGTCATCAACAGCGTCAACGGCAAGGAATTCAAGGCCAATGAGGTCTACGCCGTTGTGACGAACAACTTCTGCGCCGCCGGCGGCGACACCTACTATGCCTTTAAGGCCGCTTCCGCCCAGTTCGACACCGGTATTCCTCTGGACGAGGCTGTGATGGAGTATGTGACCAAGGAGCTCAAGGGCGCCATCGGCGAGCAGTATGCCGCGCCTCAGGGCCGCATCACCTACTTCAATCCCTTCAAGGATGTGAAGACCACCTCCTGGTACTTCAACTACATGATCCATCTCTATGAGGATGGCGTGATCTCCGGCACCTCCGCCACCACCTACACGCCCGACGCCAAGCTGTCCTGGGCGGCCGCGCTCAAGCTCCTGCTTGTCAGCCACGGCGATCTCAAGGCTGCGGACGCCACCGGCGCCGACTGGAGCAAGAACGTCATCGCCAAGGCTGCGGAGCTGGGTCTTGCTGCCGCCGATCTCGACGGCACGAAGGCCATCTCCCGTCTCGAGTTCTGCCAGGTCGCTGCCAAGCTCAACAAGCTTGCCGAGTCCAAGACCGAGAGCAAGTTCACTGACTGCACCGACGGTTACGTGATGGCGCTCGTCGACGCGAAGGTCATCGACGGTATGACCGCTACCACCTTCGAGCCCAGCGCTACCCTGACCCGCGCGCAGATCGCCAAGATCATCTATCAGCTGAACCTGATCGAGAAGTAAGGCGAAGCACAATACAACGAAAAGAGCGCTGCTTTAAGCAGCGCTCTTTTTTGCTTCCAACAGGGAAGAGGGAGCCGGGGCGATGCCCCGGCTCCCTCGTTTTTCGCTTTGCTTACAGGTAGAGATAGCTGTACTTATCGCGCACGGTGAGGATGAGCGCCTCCAGCTCGACGGGAAGATCGTTGTCGCAGGAGGCCAAGTCGTATTCCTTCACGCCGTCCTCGTAGCGCAGGCGGACCATATCGTCGTCCTCGAAGAGCACGCCGTAGTTTTCGCTCTCGTCCATGTCCTCCTTCGTCTGGAAGAGGGTAAATTTGTCGTGGCAGGGTTCGCTTGCGTAGGGGCAGAACTGCGTGCAGTTGCCGCATTCGTTGCACATCTTGTCGACGTGGACGATCTCGTGCGAGCCGTCGGCCATCTTGATGACGACATTCGCGCGGTTCGGGCAGGAATCGACGCAGTTTTCACACACGGTGGAGCACTGTAAGCAGCGCTCGCCGTCGCAGACACACTTACTGGCCATCGAGAGGATACCCTTCTTGGCCTGCGCGTCGAACTCGGTCACATCGGCCTCGGCAGGGATGTCGTAGATGTGCGGGTGACCGACGACGATCTCGGCAAAGCGCGCGGCGTCGGCAATGCCCTCGACCACGGTGGCGGGGCCGCGGTGCGCGTCGCCCGCGCAGTACACGCCGGGGATGTTCGTCTCGAACGCGGGACCCTTGCGCTCCATCTCGATGCCGTTCGCGGCCATGAGATCGGCGTCGACCTGCTCGCCCACGGCGGAGATGACCATGTCGCAGGGAATGGTGAACTGCTCGCCGGATTTGACGGGGCTGCGGCGGCCGCTCTCATCCGGCTCGCCGAGGATCATCTTATCGCACAGGAGCTTGCCGCGGCTCTGTTTGACGGGCGCGGCCAGCTCGACGAATTCGACGCCGTCCGCGATGGCGAGCTGTAACTCGTGCTCGTCGGCGGGCATGAATTTCTTCGTGCGGCGGTAGAGAATGGTCGCATGCGCACCCATGCGCTTTGCAACGCGCGCGGCGTCCATGGCGGTGTTGCCCGCGCCGACAACGACGATGTTGCCGCTCAGGCAGGGCTTGACCTGCTTTTTCATGCGCTTCATCCACTCGATGACGCCCTGCACATTGCCTTCAATGTCGAGCTTGCCGGGCTTCCACGCGCCGGTGGCCATCAGGATGTGCGTGTAGCCCATCTTCTTGAGCTGTTCGACGGACGGAGCAGGCTTGCCGAGCTTGACCTCGACGCCGTAGCGCTCCATGAGCGCGACGTCCTTGTCGATGGCCTCGTCGCTGATGCGGAAGGCGGGGATGACGTAGCGCGGCACGCCGCCGAGCTTGCGCTCGCGCTCGAAGATCGTGGTGGGAACACCCTCGCGGCCAAGGAAGTACGCCGCGGCGATACCGGTCGGGCCGCCGCCGACGATGGCAACCTTTTTATCCTCGACCGGCTCAGGCATACGGAGGGAGGCCATCAAGGTGTTGTAGCCCTTTTCCGCGGCAAGAAGCTTCGTCTCGCGGATGTGGACGGATTCCTCATAGAAGTTGCGCGAGCACTTGCCCTGGCAGCGGTGCGCGCAGATGGTGCCGGTGATAAACGGCAGGGCGTTCTTCTCGGTGATGAGCTTCAGAGCCGGGCCGTACAGGCCCTTGCGGACCAGCTCCACATATTCGGGGATATCCTGCTCGATGGGACAGCCGCCCTTGCAGGGAGCCGTGAAGCAGTCCAGCCAAGGCACCTGCTTGTCGCTCTTGCGGCTGGGCAGGGGCTTGATGGGCTTGACGTGGTGGAAGTCCGTGTGGCTGGCGGTGGACAGGTCACAGATGGCCTGCGTGTCCGTGCCGGAGAAGGGGCGGTAGGGCAGAGCCTCCACCTTCTCCACCATTTGCAGCAGGCGGTTGTAGCCGCCGGGCTTGAGGATGGTGGTGGCCACGGTGATGGGCCAGATACCGGCGGCAAACAGCTTGTCGCAGTTGAAGTACTCGGCGCCGCCGGCGAAGGAGATCCGCATCCTGCCGCCGAACTGCCGGGAGATGCGGTGGCACATCTCGATGGTCAGGGGGAACAGGCTCCGGCCGGACATATACATCTCGTTGTTGGGCAGCTCACCACGGGTGGTGTCCACGGGGAAGGTGTTGGAGAGCTTCAGGCCGAACTCCAGCCCGCAGCTGTCCGCCAGCTTCTGGAGCCGCTGGAACATGGGAACGGCGTCTGCCCACTGGAGATCCTCGTTGAAGTGGTGCTGGTCAAAGACGATGTAGTCATAGCCCATGGCGTCCAGCGTCCGCCGGGCAGTCTCGTAGCCCAAAATGGTGGGGTTGCATTTGACGAAGGTGTGCAGGTGCTTTTCGGAGATGAGATAGCTGGCAATGCGCTCGATCTCATCGGGAGGACATCCGTGGAGGGTAGAGACGGTGACGCTGCCGGAGACACGGGGGGAGATGGCGTCGATGAAGTCGCTCTCCGCCGGGAACAGCTCCTTCAGAACCTCCTTGCACTCGCCGAAGATGGCGGTACGGCGGGCGTCCATCATGCCGTCGATGTAGGTGTTCACCTTCTCGCCCTTGATGCCCTCCAGATCGTAGCCTACGGACATATTGAACACGAAGCCGTCGGGATCGCCCAGATCGTAGACCTTGCTGAGAACCTTCAGGGCGCACCAGGCCTTGATGTACTCGTCCATGGCCTGCGGCACCGTCAGCTCCGTGGACCACTCCTGATTGTAGCCCTCGTCGTTGGCCAGAATGCAGGGGCGGGGGACGCAGGCGGCCAGATCGGCGCCGTCCATCTTCTGGACGGTCTTGACCTCGAAGAACCGTGCGCCGGCCACATAGGCGGCGATGATGTTCTGAGCCAGCTGGCTGTTGGGGCCGGCGGCGGGGCCGAAGGGAGTTTCGATGCGCTCACCGAAGATGGGCAGGCTCTTGCCGGAGGCACGATAGGCCTTGTGGATGCCGAAGATCTCGCCGCAGTCGGCGTATTCGGTGACCACCCAGTTCATAAGGGAGCGGAAGGGGATGGGATACATTTTTTCAGACATGGGGATTCCTCCTTATTGTGATATGGGGATGATGGGATATCAATACGTTCTGTGGTTCAGGTCACCCCACAGCTTTTTGGCGGCTTCCAGAATGTGGGCGTTCTCTGCCTCCTCGTCGATGCCCACCAGCACACGGTCCTGCATCAGCACCTTGCCGTTTGCGATGGTGGTCTGGCACTGGCGGCCGGTCATGCCGAAGATCATGTGGCCGTCGATGTTCTCGTCGGAGAAGGGGGTGAAGGGCTTATAGTCCATGACGATGATGTCCGCCGCCGCACCGGCCTTCAGCACACCCAGCGTGGCGGGGAAGTACTTCTCACCGATTTTGGCGTTGTTGCGGAACAGCATATCCGTCACCTCGCACCAGCCCACGTTGGGCAGGCAGTTCTGGCTCCGCTGGGAGCACAGGGCCACCTTGATGGACTCCAGCATATCGTTGGTATAGGCATCGGTACCCATGCCCAGCAGGATGCCCCGCTTGTGCAGCTGGATCACCGGGCAGATGCCGATGGCGTTGCCCATGTTGCTCTCCGGGTTATTCACCACCATGGTGTTGGTGTGCTGGATGATCTCCATCTCGGCGGTGTTGACGTGGATGCAATGGCCCAGAATGGTCTTGTCCCCCAGAATACCGTGGTCCTGCAGCCGCTGGATGGGGCGGCGGCCGTAGTTCTGCAGGGAGTCGTACACATCGTTCATGCCCTCGGACACATGGATGTGGTAGCCGGTGCGGCCGTTGTTGGCCTCCACCATCCGGTCGAAGGTCTTGTCACTGATGGTGAACAGGGCGTGGCCGCCGAACATGGCCGCCAGCATGGGGTCCTTGTTCTTCTCACACTCGGTGATAAAGTCGGCGTTCTCCTGAATGGCCTGCAGGCACTTCTCCTCGCCGTCCCGGTCGGAGACCTCATAGCACAGACAGGAGCGCAGGCCCAGGCGCTTGCTCTCCTCGGCAATGGTGTGGAGGGTGCCGGGGATCTCGCCATAGGAGGCGTGGTGGTCGAAGATGGTGGTGACGCCCTGCTTGATGGAGTCCATATACAGGGCCGTGGCGCTGGCCCGTGTGCCGTCCATCATCAGCTTGCGGTCGATGGCCCACCACGTGCCGTCCAGCACCTCATAGAAGTTGGTGGGGTTGTTGCCCACGATGGACAGACCTCTCGCCAGAGCGGAATAGATGTGGGTGTGGGCGTTGATGAGGGCCGGCATGATGACGCCGCCCCTGGCATCGATGCAGTGGGCGTCGGGGTACTTCCGGCGCAAGGCGCTCTCCTCACCTACCTCCACGATCTTGCTGCCCTCGTAGGCCACGGCGCCGTGCTCGTAATAGCCCTTGCCCTCCGTGTCACGGGTGATGAGTCTGCCGTTGATGACCAGATTCATGATGTTTCCTCCTTTTATAATGTTTCCGGGTAAGAAAAAATGTTCCAAATCCCCGGAGGGGATCTGAAACACTCAAGCAACCGCCGAGTGATAGTTGCAGCCCGTGTGCGAGACACTTCCTTACAGCTACCAATCTGAATTGTCACACTCATTCTACCCGAAAACGGCGCAAAATGCAACAGGAAATTCCATGGAAATGCCGAAAAATATCCGCAGGCATTCCATACCTGCGGATATTTCGGATAGAAAAGAGAAAATTGCTGAAAAAGCTTTCGGTTTCGCTGCGGGGTTTACTTGGTGCCGAAGATGCGGTCACCGGCGTCGCCCAGACCGGGGACGATGTAGCCGTTCTCGTTCAGGTGGTCGTCCAGCGCAGCGCAGTAGATGTCCACATCGGGGTGGCGCTCATAGATGAACCTCACGCCCTCCGGGGCCGCCACCAGGATCATCAGCTTGATGTTCTTGCAGCCCAGCTCCTTCATCTTGGTGATGGCCATGTCGGCGCTGCCGCCGGTGGCCAGCATGGGATCCACGATCAGCACGTCACGGCCGGCGATGTCCTTGGGGTACTTCAGGAAGTAGAAGTGGGGCTCCAGCGTCTCCTCATCCCGGTACATACCGATGTGGGCCACACGGGCGGAGGGGACCAGCGTCAGGATGCCGTCCTCAAAGCCCAGTCCGGCCCGCAGGATGGGGACGATGGCCAGCTTCTTGCCCGCCAGCACGGGAGCCTCGAAGGGGCAGATGGGGGTCTCGATGGTCCGGGTGGTCATGGGCAGGTCACGGGTGGCCTCGTAGGTCAGCAGCATGGCGATCTCGCCCACCAGTGCCCGGAAGTCCTTCACGCTGGTGTTCTTGTCACGCATCACCGACAGCTTGTGCTGCACCAGGGGATGGTCCACGATGTGCAGGGTGGGAAACTGATTGCTCATAGTCTTGTCCTCCGCATATAAAAATTTTCAAATCAATCCAAAGTGATCTTCAGGCCCTTGGCCAGCCGCTCCCGCTCTGCCTGACTCAGCCGCAGGTAGACCGGAACCAGATCACGGGCGGATACCGTTTCGCCACGGGCGGCCATCTCCTCCGCCGCCAACGCCACGCCCACGGCGTTCTGCATCACCAGCTGGGCCGGGGCCATGCGGCAGGGGATGCCCGCCTCGGAGAGAAAGCCGCTGCACAGAGCGGCGCCGTCCCCCACCACCAGCTTGGGCCGGGGGTCGCCTTGCAGCTCTTCCGCCAGCTGGGACAGGGCGATGGCCCGGTCGGGGGTCAGCCGGGTGAGCTGCCCGCCTTCGGCGGCGAATACGGCGTTATAGACCTGATTGCGCCGGGCGTCCATGGAACAGACGATGAGCCCGTCCATGTGCCTCAGGTTCTGGGCCATGGCCTCCAGCGTGGACACACCGCAGCAGGGCTTGTCCGCCGCCCAAGCCAGCCCCTTCAGGGCCGATACCCCGATCCGCAGGCCGGTGAAGCTCCCCGGCCCCGCCGCCACCGCCAGCAGGTCCATGTCCGCCAGTGACTGCTCGCTCTCCCGCAGCATGGCATCCACCAGCGGCATCAGGGTGCGGCTGTGGGTGAGTCCGGTGTTCTGATAAGTATAGGCCCGCACCACGCCGCCGTCGGTCACGGCAGCGGATACGCTTTTGGCAGAGGTCTCCAGAGCCAGTATCTTCAAAATCCCGTCACCCCCGTTATGGTGATGCGCCGTCCGTTGTCCTCGCCCTCCAGCCGGCGGAGGTCCACCCACACGGTGTCCTCCGGCAGGGCCTCGGCCACGTTCTCACTCCACTCCACGGCGCACACGCCGCCACGGTCCAGATAATCCTCCCACCCGATATCAAAGAGGGCGTCGGCATCCGGCAGGCGGTACATATCGAAGTGGAACAGGGGGATGCGCCCCTGATACTCGTTGACGATGGTGAAGGTGGGGCTGGTGACACGGTCCCGGCAATCCAGCCCACGGGCCAAACCACGGGTGAAGGCGGTCTTGCCCATGCCCAGCCCGCCCCGGTAGGCGACGACCGTGCCGGGGGTCAGGGCGCAGCCCAGCCGGCAGCCCAGCGCCTCCGTCTCGGCGGCGCTGTGGGTGAGATGCTCCATGTCCATCGCCTCCTGTCCTGAAATCGATTCATTATAGCACACATCCCCCCGGTTGAAAAGGGCAAACTTGCCCAAGGGTAGGGGGAATGTAGGCTTTACCTTTTTACGCTCCTGTGCTATACTGATACATGATGTGCAACCATACGAAGGGAGGGCGGCCCATGAACCTGTGTGACCGCAATGAGATACAGGAGCTGCTGCAGCGTCACGGCTTCCGTTTTTCCAGATCCATGGGGCAGAACTTCCTCATTGAAAGCTGGGTGCCGGAGGATATCGCCGCCGCCAGCGGCGCCGACCGACAGACCGGCGTGCTGGAGATCGGTCCCGGCATCGGCCCCCTGACCCAGCAGCTGGCCCGGCGGGCGGGAAAGGTGGTATCCGTGGAGCTGGACCGGCGGCTCTATCCCGTGCTGCGGGAGACTATGGCGGACTTTGACAACTTCACCCTGCTGGAGGGGGACGCCATGAAGCTGCCTCTGCGGCAGACGGTGAAAGAGCAGTTTTCCGGTCTACGGCCCATTTTGTGTGCCAATCTGCCCTATAACATCACCACACCTTTCCTTACCGCCTGCGTGGAGGCCCAGTGCTTCGACAGCCTGACGGTGCTGATCCAGAAGGAGGTGGCCCAGCGCATCTGCGCTGCCCCCGGTACGGCGGACTACGGGGCCTTTACCCTGCTGATGCAGTACTATACCCAGCCGGAGCTGCTGTTCACCGTTTCCAACACCTGCTTCCTGCCGGCCCCCAAGGTCACCTCGGCGGTGATCCACTGCCGCAGCCGCAAGGCTCCGCCGGTGGAGGTGTGCTCCAGAGAGATGCTGTTCCGCACCGTCCGGTCGGGCTTTGCCCTGCGGCGCAAGACGCTGGTGAACTCCCTGCAGACGGCCTTCCCCCTGCCCAAGGAGCGGCTGACGGAGATCGTCGTTGCCTGCGGGCTGGACCCCTCTGTGCGGGGAGAGCGGCTGGGACTGGCGGAATATGCCCGGCTGGCGGATGCGCTGGCGGCGGAAAAGGAGGGGTGAGATGTTTCGCTCGTTGTTTGATCCCAACAGAGCCTTCTTCCGTGGCATGGAGCGGGTGTGGACGCTGGTGGTGCTGAATGTGCTGTGGGTGTTGTGCTCTCTGCCGGTGGTGACCATAGGTCCCTCCACAGCGGCGCTGTATCAGGTGCTGGGGAAAGTGATACAGGGGGAGGACAGCCACACGGCGAGAAAATTTTTCGCCGCATGGCGGGAGAACTTCAAGTGTGCCCTGCTGGTATGGCTGCCCATGCTGGCGGTGCTGGTCCTGTGCGGCTTTGATCTGTACTTCGCCGCTCTGAACGACCGTTTTTTGTGGAAGCTGCTGGCGGTATTCGCCTTGCAGCTGGCGGCAGTGGAGCTGACGTTTGTGTTTCCCCTGATGGCCCGGTATCAGAACACGTGGCGCAGCCACATGAAAAACGCCATGCTGGTGGGGGTGGGAAACCTGCCGCGTATGCTGCTGATCTGGCTGATCTGGGCGGTGCCGGTGGGGGCGTGTCTGGTGTTCCCGTGGCTGCGGCTGTATCTGAGCCTTGTGTGGCTGCTGATCGGGTACAGCAGTCTCAGCTATGTGACGGCGCTGCTGCTGCGGCCGGTGTTCCGGCGGCTGGAGCAGCCTAAGGATGACCCGAAGAAGGACGGGACGGATGCGTCCTGACCGGCGGGGGCTGACGGCTTGACAAGCGGCGTCAGGTATGGTAAACTATGATAAATTTTGTAATGTACGGAGGGTACAGCTATGAAGCACATTCAGACCATTGAGACCCGTGACCTCTGCCAGAGCGCCAAGAACGGCGGCTGCGGCGAGTGCCAGACCTCCTGCCAGTCTGCCTGCAAGACCAGCTGTGGTATTGCCAATCAGGCTTGCGAGAAGAAGAACAACGACTGAGTTGTGAAAACCATGGTGCCGCCCTTGCCGGGCGGCATTTTTGGCGTAGAGATCAAATATAAAGGTAGGAAACAGGATGATACATCAATATAAGCTGGGCAACCTGTGCGTGGTGCTGGATGTATGTTCCGGCTCCGTCCACGCCGTGGACGAGGTGGCCTATGACATGATCGCCGGGTTTGAGATGCAGGAGCGGGAGACGCTGGTGGATGCGCTGGCGGGGAAGTACCGGGATCGGGAGGACGTGACCCGGTCGGAGCTGGAGGAGTGCTACGATCAGCTGCTGGCACTGAAGGATGCGGGGAAGCTTTTCACCGAGGACACCTTCGCCCCCATGGCCGGGGAGCTGAAGGCCCGCACCTCCGGAGTCATCAAGGCATTGTGCCTCCAGATCGGAAGAGCGTCGTGTAGGGAAAGAGTGTAGATCTCGGTGGTCGC
>OJSD01004496.1_pt1 | contig 9940 bp, 9 predicted proteins | sample 1599391 | NCBI WGS metagenome assembly OJSD01 (sample SAMN04168656, study PRJEB22393) | human gut metagenome | biome: human gut microbiome; feature: stool | host: Homo sapiens | collected 2014-03-17 | reverse complement strand
CCTGGTGACAGGCGGCAAAAACCGGGCTGATCGCGCCCCGGAGCCAGCTGTCCGGCCGCCGCGCCAGAACAAAAATCAGGATCGGGGTCAGCAGCGTGACATACCGGAGAACGGTATCTTCCTTCCGCGCCGGCGTTCTGGCCTGTACCGGATAACGCTCTTCCTGTTCGGTAAATTCCGGACGTTTCATCGTCCCCCCTTTCGTATTAAAGCATCGACTGCGCGTCGACGTCCACATAGACGTCGATCCCTTTCGGAATCGGGCGGTGCAGCGCGAGAATGCGCAGCGCCTGCTTCATGAGCTTCAGCTTGCGTCCGCGGATCACGAGCATGTAGCGGAACTTCCCCTTGATCCGTTCGATCGGCGCCGGAGACGGCCCGGCCACCTTGATTTCGTCGTGAATGTACGCCTGGATTCCGTTCGTGAACTCCGTGGCGTAGGCGACGAGCTTCGATTCGTCCTCGCCGCGGAAGAACACCGTGATCAGGTGCGTATACGGCGGATAATCGAGCAGTTCCCGGAATTCGAGGTCGAATTTCGAGAAACCGTCGTAATCCTGGTTCGCCGCGTAGAGGATCGTCTCGTTCTCGGGATTGTGGGTCTGGATGATGACTTCGCCGCGGATGTCGCCGCGGCCGGCCTGATTCAGCGCGGTCACCACGTCCAAGTACACAGGCTCGCCCACACTGCCGGTCTCCTTGGAGCGGTCCAGCACGGCGATGCGCTTGCAGGTGGCAGGGATAGCGGCGGCAAAGTGCTTCACCGAGAAGGGACGGAACAGGTGAATCTGCACCATGCCGACCTTGCGGCCCTGGGCGTTCAGGTAGTCCACGGTCTCCTTCACGGTCTCGCTGGCGGAGCACATCACAACGATGACTTCCTCCGCGTCGGGCGCGCCGTAGTAGTTGAAGAGCTTGTAGTCACGGCCGGTGAGCTTGTTGATCTCATCCATGTAGTGCTGGACGGTGTCGGGCAGGGCGTTGGCCTTGACGTTAGCGCCCTCCTTGCACTGGAAGTAGACGTCCGGGTTGACGTTGTTGCCGCGGTTGGTAGGGTGCTCCGGGTTCAGGGACGCACGGCGGAACGCCTGCAGAGACTCCTGATCCACAAGGCCACGCAGGTCCTCATAATCCAGTGCCTCGATGCGCTGCATCTCGTGAGAGGTACGGAAACCGTCAAAGCAGTGCATGAAGGCGTACCGGCCGCTGATGGCAGACAGATGGGCCACGGCAGCCAGGTCCATCGCCTCCTGCGGGCAGGAGGACATCAGCATGGCATAGCCGGTGGTGCGGCAGGTCATAAAGTCGGTATGATCGCCGAAGATGGAGTGGTGGTTGGAGGTCACCACACGGGACGCAATGTGCATGACGCTTGGCAGGAACTGGCCGCCCATGGCATACATGGCGGGAATCATCAGCATCAGGCCCTGAGAGGACGTAAACGTGGTGGTCAGGGCGCCGGCCTGCAAAGAGCCGTGGCAGGTGCCGGCAGCGCCGGCCTCAGACTGCATCTGGATCACGTCCACTGTGGAGCCGAACAGGTTCTTCTTGCCCTTGGCAGACCACTCGTCCACCTTTTCCGCCATGGGGGAGGACGGGGTGATGGGGTAGATCGCCGCTACCTCTGTAAAGGCATAGGCGCTGTACGCCGCCGCCGTGTTGCCATCCATGACAACATAGTTTTTCTTTCCCATTTTGTTCTTTCCTTCCGTTTTCTGTATTGCGTATTTGAAAATGCCGTAATTACCTTTTAATCCACGCCGCCGGCCTTGCGGACAGCATCGCACACGCGGGCGGTCCGCAGAGACTCCTCCTCAGAGATGGTCAGGGGCGTGCCGTTAAGAACCGCATCGGCAAACTGATGAATTTCCATCTGGTAGTTATCGTCCACCCAGATGTTATAGTCCGTGGTGACCTCGTCCACATATTCGGCGCCCTGCGGCCGGGCATTTTTCGCCACGCGGATGTGGCAGACGCCCCGGCTGTTGAACTTATGGTCCACATCAATGCGACCGGTATCGCCGAGAATGGAGAAGCAGCCCCGGGGATAGGCGTCCAGTCCGGCATACAGCATGGCGCTGACTCCCTCCTCATACCGCATCAGCACGGCATCGGAGGTGTCCACACCGGTCTCCTTGTCAAAGCCGCAGTAAACGTGCATATCAGTGGGGTCCTTCCCCAAAAGATAGGACGCGAGGCTGATATTGTAGCAGGTCACATCATAAACCGCGCCGCCGCCGTTGCCCTTCTGGTAGCGGATGCCGGAGCGGTTGGTGTCATAGGTGGAATGTTTGGATTCAATATACCGGATGCGGCCGATGGCGCCGCTGTCCACGATCTCCTTCACCTTCTGGGCAAGCTGAGCGTGGCGGTAGGCATACGCCTCCTCCAGCAGCACGCCGTGGGCCTTGGCCGCGGCAAACATCTCGCGCACATCGGCCTCCGTCAGCGACATGGGCTTTTCACAAAGGATGTGCTTACCGGCCGCGGCAGCCTTCAGCACCCATTCCTTGTGCACACCGTTGGGCAGCGGCAGATAAACCGCGTCCACATTTTCATCATCCAACAAAGCCTGATAGTCCGTATAGGTCTTCTGCGGCTTGAAGGGCGCGGCATATGCCTTCAGCTTTTCCTCATTCCGTCCGGCGATGGCGTACAGCTCGGAATTGTCACACGCCAGCATACCGGGAATCGTGCGGGCCTTGCCGATGCCGGAGCACCCCAGCACACCCCAACGAACAACTTTCTTTTCCATGTTCAAACGTCCTTTCTGATACCGTGAACGCAGCTTTCAAAGCAACATTTCTATTTTAAACGTAATTACAAATTCTGGCAATAGCAGTTTCTACAAAACCGAGGGCCTCTGCCTTGGTCTGCTTACCGCAGGCTGTCTCAATCACCATCTTGAGAAGGTCCTCACCCAGCTCCTCCACGGTCTTTTCACCGTAGATCAGCGGCGCGGCGCTGAAGTCGATATTGTCCTCCATAGCGGCGAAGGTCAGCTTGTTGCCGGTGATCTTCACCACGGGAACAATGGGATGGCCCACCGGTGAACCCCGACCGCTGGAAAATACCACCACCTGCGCGCCGCCGGCCACCATAGCCGCTACAGAGGCGGGGTCATTGCCCGGGGTATCCATGATGACCAGGCCCTGCTTGGACTTTACCTGCTTTGCATAGTCATACACGGCGTTGATGGTACTGTGGCCGCCCTTGTGGATGCAGCCGAGAGACTTTTCCTCCAGCGTGGTAATACCGCCGGCTTTGTTGCCGGGAGAGGGATTGCCCGCCCGGACATCCTCGCCCACCGCGTGGAAATGGTTTTCAAAGCGGGTGGTGATCTCGTAAATACGGTCATGGACCTCCTTATTGGCGGCGCGGCGGGCCAGAATATGCTCAGCACCGATGAACTCGGAGGTCTCGGAGAGAATGCTGGTACCGCCGGCCTTTACTACAAGATCGCTCATGGCACCGATGGCGGGGTTGGCCGCAAGGCCGCTGGTGGGGTCGCTGCCGCCGCACTCCGTACCTACGATCAACTCGGAGAGGGGAAACTCCTCCTTTTGCAGCAGAGCGGCCTCCGCCACCATCTGCTTTGCGTAGCGAACGGCGATCTCCACAGCCTTCAGCGTACCGCCGGCCTCCTGAATAATGACCTGCTCCATCGGCTTGTTGGTGCGCTCCCGGATGGCCGCAGTCACCAAGTCCATCTGGCAGTTCTCACAGCCCAGAGATACCACCACCGTGCCGTAAATATTGGGGTTGGCCGCATAACCGGCCATCACGTCCATGGTGAACTGCTGGTCAGGCCCCACCTGAGAGCAGCCCTGCTGGTTATTGAAGCTGATAGCGCCCTCTACCTGCTGGGCGATGATGCGGGCCGTATCCGAGGCGCATACGCTGGCAGGCAAAATCAGCACCCGGTTCCGCACACCCACGCGCCCGTCCGGGCGGCGATATCCGTAAAATGTCATCTCTTGGTCCTCCCTTATTCCATGTCCCGGCGGTTTTCCTTCATGCTCACAACATTGTGCACATGAACATGAGCGCCCTTCGGAATCAGCTCCGTGGCGACGCCGATGTGCTCACCGTACTTCACCACAGGCTCGCCCTTCTGAATGTCGCGGGTGGCGATCTTGTGGTAAATGGTGATGTCCTCTGCCGCCTTCAGGGATACCGGCTTACCATCCCGCAAATACGTCACCGTATCCCCTGCGGCGATAGGCTCGATGGCCACCGCCACATTGTCCTTGGAATCAATAATCATTGCGTTCATTTTATTTCCTCCTGCCTCTGCGTTTACCGCTTTTCGGTCTCCGGCCGCAGCCGGGTCAGCAGCGCGGTCAGCTCCGGGGAAGCATCGGCCACTGTCTGGGGCAGCACCACTGCCGGGAAATTATTCCACGCAATGACGCTGTAGGGGCCGATTTTTTCACAAAGGTTGATTTTATGTATTGGAATCTCCACACTTGCGTGCTCGGAGCTGAAAATCAGCGTTTCCTCCGCAGGCACAAGGTTAAATTCATGACTGTTTTTCCAGTTCCCTACCTCCCGCCGAATCCGCAGGCGGCAGACAAAGGGAATCATGGAGATATTTTCTAAATTTGCCAGAAGCAAAATGAGCACAGAGACACCGATATTCACCGGCGTGCGGTTGCTCATCAGATTGATCATGGCCGCCACGCTGACAGCCAGACGGATAAAGGTCGCTTTCCGTAAAAAGCGATAACGGTAATAGAGCGTACGGTAGGCCAGATATTGACCCTCCTCAAAGTCACGTTCCTCCATGCGCCACGCAAACCCGTCCGTGCGCTTTTGCGCTTTGCCAGGGGCCGTGGGGGCCTCCGCGCGGGCCGCCTTTTCCCGCAGGGACGCGGCAAAGGCTGCCATATCCCCCTCGCTCTTGAAGGCGGATTTGGGTACGATGTCGAAAATCGTGCCGCCGCAGTAGAGATACAGCGCGTCTCCCCGCTGCTCCACCGGCCCCACCGCGTTCAGCGGACAGCTTAGCCGCGCCTCGCCGTAGCTCAGCCGCAGCTCCCGCTCTGCCACAGTCAGGCGGTGCTTTTTCCAGTAGTCCTCCGGGAGTTGTCCGGAATATTCCAAACGGGTCAAGGTTCCCTTGGCCCGTTGACGGGCCGTACACCGCCGCAGGACGGTGATACCCGCCACCAGCACCGACCAGATAAGGACAAATATCCTCTGGCTCCCCTCCAGCTTGAAGATGCAAAGCAAAATCACGGCTGTCATCTGACCCACGGTCAGTAACAGCGCTGTCAGCATTTTCAGGGGGCGGCGGTCATTTTTCCGAATCATGCTCTCCAGCAGATTCACATAGGCGTCTCTTGGGACTTGGTAGGTAAGCTCCATGGTCATCTCCGTTAAAAAAGCAGGCAGCGGAGTCATGACTGCAAAGACCTTGTGCTTTGCGGCGCCATTGCCTCAGCTGCCTGCCTATGTTTGCCAGCAGCTCTTGAGAGCTTTACTGTGCTTTTTTAGTTGCTTTTGTAGCTTTGCGAATCATGGGGACCACCACGAACAGCACCGCGATGATGACAAAGAACACAGCCACGGGACGGGCCATGATATCACCCCAGTTGCCGTTGGCGGAAATCAGGGCCATACGCATATACTTCTCGATCAGGGGCCCCAGAATAAAGCCCAGAATCACAGGCGCCATATCAATGCCAAGGCAGATCAGCAGATAGCCGACGAAGCCGAAGATGATCATCACCCACACATCGAACATACGGTTATTCAGAGTGTAAACGCCCAGAACGCAGCAGGCCACGATGGCAGGGAACAGATAGGACAGCTTCACGTTGACCATCCGGACAAAGGCCTTCATCAGACCCAGCTCCATAACGTACATGACAACGTTTGCCATGAAGTAGGCCGCCATAATGCCGCCCACCAGCTCAGGATGCTGGCTGTAGAGCAGAGGGCCGGGCTGGAGGCCGTGAATCATCAGGCCGCCGATGAGGGCAGAGGTGGTCAGGTCACCAGGAATGCCGAGGCACACCAGAGGAATCAGCGCACCGCCGTTGGTGGCGTTGTTGGAAGTCTCAGAGGCGCAGATGCCTTCGGGGCAGCCGTGGCCAAACTCCTCCGGGGTCTTGGATACCGTGCGGGAGAGGTTGTAGGAGATCAGTGTCGAAGCATTCTGGCCGATACCGGGCAGAATGCCGATGCCGGTGCCGACCACGCAGCCGATGCCGATGGCCTTCCAGCAGCTCTTCATCTCGGAGAGCGGCGGAATTAGGGTGGTCTTCTTGAACTCGATCTTGGGCCGGGGCTTGTCCAGCTCAAGAGACTGGTTGAAAACCTCGGTGATGGCGAACAGGCCCATCATCAGAGCGGTGGAAGAAATACCGCCCTGAAGCTGCCAGAAGCCGAAGGTCAGACGGGAAACACCGCTGATGGAGTCAATGCCCACCGTGCCGATCAGCAGGCCGAACACGGCGCCGATCAAGCCCTTGATAAGAGAGTCGGAGCACATGGCAACCACCACGGACAGGCCCATCAGAGCGATGGCAAAATACTCCCAGCTGCCGAAGCTCAGGGACACCTTAGCCAACTGAGGGGCAATGCCCATCAGAGCGAGTGCAGAGAAGGAGCCGCCGATGAGGGAGCAGAACACGCCGATGGCCAGAGCCTCGGCAGGCTTGCCCTTCTTCGTCATGGGATAGCCGTCAAAGCAGGTATAGATAGAGGACGGCGTACCGGGGATATTGATGAGGGTCGCGGTGATGAGGCCGCCGCTGATGCCGCCTACATAGACGGCGATCAGCAGCGTAAGGCCCTGCACAGCGGCCAGCGTATACGTAAAGGGAATAAAGAGGGTAACGCCGAGGGTCGCGGTCAGTCCGGGGATGCTGCCGAAAATAATGCCGACAAACACGCCCAGAGCCAACATCAGAAGACACATCGGGTCACAGAAGATGTACTGGAAACCAAGAATGATCGTTGACAACCGTCATCCCTACCTTTCTGCTGGTTTGAAGCGATAAGCCAAGGGCGAATTAACCGCCGATATTGGCCATCTCCTCAAAAACAGGGGTCAGGCTCTCAGCCCAGGAAACAGCGCGCTCCTTGGCAGCAGGGCCATCCACATAGGCCACGGTGAAGCCCAGATTGGCCATAGCCTCCTGGAACTCGGGTATCTCGCAGACCTCAGCCATCTTCTCGGAGATGTAGCTCAGGACAGCAGCGTCGGTGCCGGCAGGAGCAAAGAAGCCGCGGGGCTTGCCATAGGTCACGTTGAAGCCGTTCTCAACGGTGGTGGGCAGATCGGGATATGCATCGATACGGGAGTCATTGCAGATCATCAGGGGCACGTTGGTGCCGGCAGCGATGTAGGAGGAGGTGTCGGCCAGAGAGTTGACCTCCAGCTGAATGTGGCCGCCCTGCAGGGCAGTCTCGCTGGCAGCGCCGCCATCGTAAGGCACAATGGTGACCTTATCGTAGATGCCCATAGCCTTCAGCAGTTCCATGGTGGTGCCGTAGTTGACGTTGTTGGAACCGGTGCAGCCCACGGTCACGGTGCCGGGGTTGGCGTTGACGTAGTCAATGACCTCCTGAGCGGTGGTCCAGCCGGTGTCGGGGCTGGTGCACAGCAGGTTATAGTCGGTCACAACGTCGCAGATGTACTCCAGATTCTCATACAGGGGCTCGGTAGCCTGACCGCTCATGGAGTAGGAGATCAGGTCCATCTCGTTGTGGGTCATGATGGTGTAACCATCGTTCTTGCTGTTGTAGCCCTGCAGAGCGCCGATGTAGCCGGAAGCACCATCCACGTTGATGGCAACGGTGGTAGCGCCCAGATCCAGATACTGCATCATGCCGCGGACGAGGTTATCGGAGCCGCCGCCGGGAGCGTAGGGGATGATGATCTGGACATCCTTCTTGGGATAGTCCAACTGCGTGGTCTCAGCCGCATTGCTGTCGGTATTGGTGTTGCTGGCGTCGGAGCTGTTGGAATTGGAGCTGCCGCAGCCGGTCAGGGTGCCCATCAGCATCAAAGCTGCAAGAGCAAGGGACATAGCCTTTTTCATGTACATTTTCTCCTTTTTATAATATTGAGTTTACGATCTATTGTTCCAAATCCCAATCAGGGAAGGACACACTTCAGAACCTCCGTGAACAGCAGCCACAGGCAGACGGTCAGTGCCACGGAGTAGATCACGATGCTGAGGACCTGCTTTTTCGGCAGCTTGCCCTTGAGCTCCTCGTTGCCCTGATTTTCCTTCAAAGCGAACGTGCCGCACAGGACGATGTTCAGAACCAGCGTGCAGGGGAAAAACGTCAGAACCGGCAGCAGCAGGGCGTACAGTACCAGTGCCACGGCGGTAATAACAATCTCCTTAGAAATGGGAATGTGCAGCCCGGTATGCTCACCAACACCCTTGAAGTTGATGGCATAGATCAGCTGAAGGACGGAAAGGCCCAGCAGAATACCGGCCAGCAGGGTGATGTAGGAGCTTGCCTGCGCCCAGAAGCCGCCCAGTCCGTTCTCCACACCCGTGATGATCTTGTCGCTGCTGAGCAGGAAGATGGACACACCGGCCATCAAAATTGCCAGAAGCAGATCATTGGTGCTGCGGATTACTTTTTTCATAAATTCTTTTTTCTCCTTTCAACTGCATTCGTCATGCGTAGGTCTCAAAAGCAATTTTATTCAATTCGCACCGCGCCCGCGGGCGGATCTTACCGGAAAGTCTCAGCAATTATAGGGGCACCTTATCAAAATACCGGTATCATACAGCTCCGTTTCCACCGGCTTATCCTGAAAGACCGCGTCCGTCAATAGCTGAACAGAGCGATAACCCTGTGCATATGGCCCCTGATCGATTAAAAACTGAACGGTCCCCTTTTCCAGAAACCTCGTGTTGGACTCCGTCAGGTCATAGCCCACAACCTTGACCTTCCCAGTCAGGTCCGTGTCCTCTACCGCCTGCGCGGCGCCGCTGAGTCCCGCACCGCTGACGAATACTCCCGTCAGGTCTGGAAGCTCCCGGAGCTTGTCCCGTGTCAGCCGGTAGGCCAGCTCATGGCTACCCTTGCCGTACATCACATCGGAGACCTCCATGCAATCGCGGAGCCGGTCCGCAAACCCCCGGATACGGTCCTCGCTGGAGTAATGCAGCCAATCCACGCCGACGATGAGGATTCTGCCTCCGGCCGGTGCGATTTGCCGCATGAGATAAGCGGCGCAGGCGCCGCTGCGGTAGGAGTCCTGCCCCACAAAGCAGCTTCGCAGGTTCTTTGGAACATCCTGATTGTAGGCTACAATGGGGATATGATTTTCCGGCAGGGACCGCAGAATATCATAAGCTGCCTCGGAGCCGTTTCCCCGGAGGGCAAGGCCCTGTATGTCGCTGCTCAGCAGCCGCTCCAGCGCCGCAAGGTAGCCTCGGTCATCATCCGGCGGCGCGATCTCCGTCACGATCTCAATTCCGTGCTGCCGTGCGTAGACAATGCCGTCCTCAATGCCCGATGCGATCTGCTGCTGGAAGTCCGGCTCACGGAACGCCACCAGAATGCCGATCTTGTTTTTCCTGCGGGAGAGGTAAAAGGCCCGTCCCAGCGCATTCGGCTGGAAGTCCATCTCCTCCATCACCGCCCGGACCCGCTCTGCGGTTTCCGGCTTCACCTGTCCGCGGTCATGCAGGACACGGTCCACCGTTCCCCGGGATACGCCGGCCTTTTTCGCTATGATCTCGATCGTTGTCACACGGCATCCTCCCGGTCTTTCTATTTACGCAGCATTCTGCAAGAGGTGCCGTCAAACTGCGGATTTTCATTTTCGTGCACGAGCACGAAATAATGGAAAAGAAAAAAGCGAACATAACGCTTCGTCGGTAGGATACGCAAACAAGCGGGGTGGATCGGAAGAGCGTCGTGTTAGGGAAAGAGTGTAGATCTCGGTGGTCGCCGTATC
>OJSD01004461.1_pt1 | contig 10027 bp, 12 predicted proteins | sample 1599391 | NCBI WGS metagenome assembly OJSD01 (sample SAMN04168656, study PRJEB22393) | human gut metagenome | biome: human gut microbiome; feature: stool | host: Homo sapiens | collected 2014-03-17 | reverse complement strand
GCGACCACCGAGATCTACACTCTTTCCCTACACGACGCTCTTCCGATCTGACGATAAGACTTAATTCTTGCTGCCTCTTTAAGTTGACTTGTTTCATAAAAACGATACCCTGTTTGTTCATCTACTTTTTTAGGAATCAGAATGCCTTTTCTTTCGTAAAAGCGTAGTGCTTTAACTGTTAAATGAGACAACTTTGAAAATTCTCCAATTTTTAACATTTTCCTATTCTCCTTTCCTATTTCAAATTATGAATTATCCCCTAAGGGGAGAGTCAACATTTTTTCTATGATTAAAAAATACGGAGTGGTGTTCACTCCGTCATTTTATTACTTTTAATCATTTTCTTTTATCCACCCAAAATGTACACAAGCATTATAAATACCATCTTGATCACATGGTGTCGTTACATAAGTTGCTTTTTCTTTTAGTTCATCGATAGCATTTCCCATCGCAATACTTGTCCATTCATCTCTAAACATACTTAAATCATTTTTTTCATCACCAAAGACAACAACATCTTTATAATTACCCTTAAAATGATCAACCATCATTTTAATACCAACTGATTTATCACCTGGTTCTACAAATAAATATTCTTTATGGAAACGACACCAAGGTAATTCTTTTAGTGTTTCTAATTTTTGTTCCTCAGGTGCAAAACAAGCTACATAAACTTTAAAAATTTGATCATAATTTCTAGGATCAAGACCATCTACAACCTCAGTATCCATATAGACATCATGTGTAAAATCATAAAAGCGTTGATCCGGAGCTAATCTTCTTGTTTTATTATCTGGTGAAATAGCCCAAATAAATCCTTTTTCTTTACATTCATCTATGAGATTTAAACATTTTTGATAATCTAATGGTTTAATGGTAATAAGTTCATTGTTGATGGTAATTCCATTACCACCATCACTCACCATATTTTCAAAACCTAGACTTCTCATATGATCAACTGCCATTGCATAACTTCTTCCTGTCGCAATAGCCACAAAATGACCTTGTTCTTTTAACATGCGAATTGCTTTTTTTGTTGATTCAGGAATGTATTGTCTTCCTGGTGTTCCTACTGCTAATGTTCCATCTATGTCAAAAAAGAAAAATTTTCTGTTCATAACTAACTCCTTATAAATACTTATCTAATTCTGTTTCTACTGTTTTATTGATTTTTACCTTTGGATGATCAATTAATTTACCACGTGTAAATACTTTTTCAACATATCTTAAAGCTTTTAAATCATCTAAAGGATTTTCACTTACAACGATCATATCTGCATCCTTACCAACATCAATACTTCCTGTAATATTTTCAAGACCAGCGTATTTAGAAGCAAGTGAAGTGGCTGTATATAAAGCAAAACGATTAGAAACACCAATATATTTATGGAAATAATAAAGTTCTCGCCAGAAGTCATATTGACTCACCCATGGACATCCTACATCATTTCCTAAAACAACAGGTATATCATTTTCTAATGCTTGCTTTGCACAATCAATAATACCATTGAAAACGAGTTCACCATTGTATTTTTCTATTTCTGAAACATTGGAAATACTTGGATCAAACAACGCAAACGGAAGTGCTGGTGAAATCGTCGTACATAAAAAAGCCTTCTTTTCTTTAAATAAAGCAATCATTTCATCATCTAATTTTGCTCCATGTTCAATCGAATCAACACCATTTTCTAAAGCTACTCGTACCCCTTCAGATGATTCAACATGAGCAGCTACTTTATAACCAAGTTGATGCGCTCTATCACAAACAGCTTTTACCATTTCAGGAGGCATTTTTAATTCGCCAGGCACACCTTTTTCTTTTGCATCTAAAACCCCACCAGTAATCATAAGTTTAATCAAATCAACATTTTGACTTTTTGCTTTATCCACTAAAGCTAGAGCTTCTTCATTATTATGGGCAGCAATGGCGACTGATCCTGCCATATGACCATGAGGAACAGAAATCCCCTCATTGCTGGCAACAATTCTTGGACCAATAACTTTTCTCTTTAAAATTTCATCTCTTAATTTAGAATCATAATGAGCAATTCCTCCAACTGTACGAATTGTTGTTACCCCACTCATTAATTCGATCTTAGCGAAATTAGAAACCACTTTATACGTAATTTTTCGTGATAATGGATTAGACATCAACATTTTAACTGTCTTTTCATTATCTTTTTGTTTCTTTTGTGGTTTTCCATTTCCTGCAAGATGAACATGCATGTTGATGAGTCCTGGTAAAATATATTTTCCTTGTAAATCAATAATTTGATAAGATTTATCTAAATTACGATAAGGTTCAATAGCCACAATTTTTTCATTTTCAATAAAAATTGCTTTCCCTGTTTCTACTTCCATATCCTGATGACCATTTAAAATTTTTCCATTAATTAATGCATACTTCATAACCATTCCTTCTTTCCTATATATTCATTATAAAAGAATACATAAAAAAATCACTCCTAAGAGTGATTAATTATTAAGGTCTTAATCCAAGTCCACCTTCTAATGTAAGTGTTTCTCCTGTCATATATTTAAAATCAGGATTAGCAAGTTGTACACAGACACGTCCAATTTCTAATTCATTATTTCCAAAATGTCCTATTGGTGGTGTTTTAACATTTGCTTTGAAGGCTTCTGGATATGCTTTTTCAAATTGTTCTAATTGTGCCGTCCAAGCTAAAGGACATACCACATTGACATTGATTCCATCTTTTGCCCATTCATTAGCAGCTACACGTGTTAATCCACGGATTCCTTCTTTGGCAGCAGCATATGAACATTGTCCATAGTTTCCAAATAATCCTGCTCCTGAAGCAAAGTTGACAACTGATCCTTTTGTTTCTTTTAAATATGGATAACATGCTTTCATATAATAGAAGGCTGCATAGAGTCCTGAATACATTGCTAGATCAAATTGTTCTGTTGTATGATCAGCTAATGTTACTCCTGATGCTGATGCTTGCGCATTATTGATCAAAACATCGATTCTTCCATAAGTATCCATTGCTTGTTTAACAACATTGTTAACAACGGCTTCATTATCAGCACCAGCATTGACATCTGCTTGAACTGTTAAAACTTTGATACCATATAATCTTTCTAATTCTTCTTTAGCAGCTTCTAATTTTTTAACATTACGTCCTGTAATGACAAGATTAGCTCCTTCTTTAGCATAAGCTGTCGCAATTCCATAACCAATAGAACCACAACTTCCATCTTCTAAGACAGCACGTCCTGCTCCTGTAATAATTGCTGTTTTACCTGTTAAAAATCCCATTTATATTTCCTCCTTAAATACAATTTTTAAGTGTTAATATAATTATAGCACTACCAAAATAAAAAATCTATAGCTTGTGATATTTTTAACAAACTACAGACGGATAAAAATCATGTAAACAAGAGTTGATAAAATAATACTTAAAAAAGTATTCTTTTTCCATTTATAAGTAAAAACAACTGTTAAACACGCTAAAAGATAAGGAATAAAAAGTGTTGTTAATTGCGTTTTTAAATCTTTTAGACAATAAACAATAAGAACTGCCATAATAGTCATTGGTAAATGCTTTTCTAGTTTTTCTAACCATTTAGGAAGTTCTTTTTCTTTAAATAAAAGAAAAGGAAAAGCTCTTAATAAAAAAGTAATTAAAGCAGAAAGAATAATTGCTGAAAGTACATAACTATTAATAAGATGTTCCTCCTTGTTTAACAAGTAAAATCATTGAAGAAATAATCAATGAAGGTAACATAAAGTTTTGACTGCCAAAAACAATCAAACAAATAATAGCGATAACAATTCCTACAACAGCAGGAAAATGATCTTTATTTTTCTCTAATTGATCCATAAAAATAATAATAAACAAGGCTGTCATACAAAAATCAATTCCTGTTAAATCAAACGGAATCAAATTACCAAGTACCGCTCCTAAAACAGTTCCAATAAGCCAATAACATCTTGAAAAAAGTGCGATATAAAACATAACTTGTTCTTTATCTTGATCTTCTAGATTACAATTAACCGCATAAGTTTCATCAGTCATGGTAAAAATCATATACCATTTTTGCTTCATTTTATTAAAAACATCTATAAAAGATAAACTATAAAAAAGTTGTCGGCTATTCATTAAAAGAGCTGTAACACCAATTGTAAGTAAAGAAGTTCCCCCACTTAATAAAGTAATCAAAAGAAATTGAAAAGCACCCGTATAAATCAAAAAACTCACAAGTAATGCTACATACCAAGAAAAGCCCGCTTCGTTCATCATCACTCCATAAGCAATCGATACAAAAAGATAACTACACATAATAGGTATCGATTTTTCAAAAGCTTTTTTTATAATTTCTTTATTTTTCATAATCCTCTAAAAAGCTATGGTAAACTTTATCCTTTTTCGTTCCTAAAATACAATCTAAATTAACATTATCTAAAGCTTTAAAAATATTTTGATCAACATTTAGGTTTACTTGTTTCATTGTTTTAATGAGTTCTTTGACTTCTTTTCTTTTACTTGTTCCATCATTAATTAAAAAACATCCTTCAGTAAAACGACATGCACAATTGATAAAAGTCAAATCATTATGTTTACGCCAAGAAATAATACTTTCTTCTTTTACTAAATATAAAGGGCGAATAAGCTCTAATCCCTCAAAGTTTTCACTATGTAATTTAGGCATCATCGTTTTGATTTCAGAACCATAAAACATCGAAAGAAGTATTGTTTCAATCACATCATCAAAGTGATGTCCTAAAGCAATTTTATTACATCCTAACTCTTGTGCTTTACTATAAAGATAGCCCCTTCTCATCTTTGCACATAAATAACATGGACTTTTATCAACTGTTGAAACCACATCAAAAATATTACTTTCAAAGATTTTAATAGGTACATTCAATAAATCTGCATTATCTTCCATAAAATCACGATTATAACTGTTATATCCTGGATCCATCACAACATAATGAGCTTCAAAAGGAACACGCCCATGTCTTTGTAATTCTTGAATACACTTAGCCATTAAAAAAGAATCTTTTCCACCGCTAATACAAACCATAATTTTATCATTTTCTTGGATAAGTTGATAATTTTTAACAGCTTTTATAAATTTAGACCAAATTTCTTTACGATATGTTTTTATGATACTTCTTTCTATTTCTTTATATTTTTCCATTTCCAAAGCACTCCTTGTAACATTGATCAAAGATTTTTAGAAAATCTTGAACTTCTTTTTCTGTTGTTAAATGCGATAAACTAATTCTAAAAGAAGACATCGCTCTTTGACGATCTTGATAAAGCGCATAAACCATTTTAGAAGGTGTTTCTACAGGACAACATGAAGTTTTAGTAGAAATATAGATACCTTGTTGATCGAGCATTTGTGCAAATTTTGTAGCTTTCATTCCTTTTAAGGAAATATTAATAACATGAGGTAAAGAATATTTTGTACGATTTATTAATACTTGATCATATTGTTTTAATTGTTCAAGCATTTGATGATTGATTGATTTTACATAAATTTCTCGTTCTTGTTGTTTGGAAAGAGCAATCTCTAAAGCTTTTTCAATCGATACAATATGTGCCAGTTCAGGCGTTCCACTTCTAAAAACAGTTGTTGACTTTCCCCCATCAATTTGTGTTTTTAAACCAACTTTTTTCTTTTTAATTAACATACCAGTTCCCAACATACCATAAAACTTATGAGGTGCAATAGTAATCAAATCAACATTTTGATAATCAATAACTACTTTACCAATTGCTTGAGAAGCATCACTATGAAAAAAACAATATTTATAATCTTTTAAAACTTCTCCAATTTCTTCAATCGGTTGTCTAATTCCAAGTTCACTATCCACACTACAAACACTTACTAAAATCGTATCTTCTTGAATCATTGATTTCATTTTTTCAACATTGACTTGTCCATCTTCTTTTAAAGGAATCATTTCAACAATAAAACCATTTTCTTGCATTTTTGTAAGACTTGATAAAATTGAATTATGTTCTAAAGGTGAAATTAAAACATGTTTACCTCGATGTTTATATCTTTCTAAAATACCTTTGATTGCAAGGTTATTGGCTTCACTAGCTCCTGATGTATAAATGATTTCTTCAGGTAAGACATGTAATTGTTCAGCAATGTGCTTTGTTGTTTGATCAATAACTTCTTTTGCTTGTAATCCTAGTGTATGACTTGCATTAGGATTAGCAAAATATTTCATGGTTGCTTGATAATACGTATCAAGTACTTCTTTTTCTATTGGTGTATTGGCTGCATAGTCTAAATAAATCATAAGGTACCTCTCTTTTCCTACTAATATTATAGGAATTATAAAGAAGTGTCAATAATGAAAAGAACTCTAGCTGATTGCTAGAGCTTTTCATCAAGGGCTTTCCCATTTGTTTCAATAATATGTTTCATCCAATTAAATGATTTTTTCTTTGTACGTTTTAAAGTTCCATTTCCTTTATCATCCATATCAACATAAATAAATCCATAACGTTTTTTCATTTCTCCAGTTGATAAAGAAACAAGATCAATTGGTGCCCACATCGTATATCCTAAACATTCAACACCATCTTCATTAATCGCATCAGCCATAGCTGATAAATGTTTTTGTAAGTAATCAATACGATAATCATCTTCAACATATCCATTTTCATCTGCTTGATCAATAGCTCCCATACCATTTTCTACGATAAAAATTGGTTTTTGAATACGATCATAAATTTCATTCATACAATGTCTAAGCCCAAGTGGATCAACAGGCCATCCCCAAGGTGTATTTTCCAAATAAGGATTTGAAGAACCTCCAACATTAAACCATGGATCATCTTTTTTTACTGTATTTGAACGATAATAAGAAAATGAAACAAAGTCTAATTGTCCTTCTTTTAAAATTTCTTTATCTTCTTCTGTGATTTCTAATGAATCAAAGCCATGATGTTTCCACACACTTTTAGCATAAGGATGATAATAACCTCTTGCCATCGTATCAATAAAATACCAGTTTTCTCTTCTTGCTTGAAGACGTTTAAACATATCTTCTGGTTTACACGTTGCTGGATAAAGTTCACTCATTGCATACATTGTTCCAAACATGCTACCTGGCATCATTTGATGTCCTAAAATAACAGCTTTAGCACTAGCAACAAACATATGATGATCTGCTTGATATCTCACTTTTCCATCACTTTCTTTTGTTCCACATGGCCCAAATCCTCTAACAGCATTGATTTCATTAAATGTCAACCAATATTTACATCGTTTTCCATATCTTTCAAAGAGTGTTTTACAATATTTTACATAACAATCAATAACAAAACGATTTGACCATCCACCATATTTTAAAGCTAAGTGCATTGGCATTTCATCATGACAAATAGTAATAAGTGGTTCCATATGATGTTTTTCAAGTTCCGAAATAACTTCATCATAAAATTTTAATCCTTCTTCATTAGGTGTTTCTTCGTCTCCCAAAGGATAAATACGACTCCAACAAATACTAAAACGGAAAACATTAAATCCCATTTCTGCCATTAAAGCAATATCTTCTTTATAATGATGATAAAAATCAACCGCTTGATGACTTGGATAATATTCATCATCTAAAAAAACTGGCTTTGCTTCATTAGGAACAGGATCAGCATAGGAAAATGAACTTCTTGGTTTTAAAATTGTTCCATCAGGCATTTGAAATGTATGATGTCTTGGATTTTCCATTGATCCATCTGTTTCAAAGTCATGTGATAAAAGTCCTCTTCCTCCTTCATTGAATCCTCCTTCATATTGGAAATCAGCAGTTGCGCCACCCCATAAAAATCCTTCTGGTAATTGTTTCATAATAGTCTCCTTGTAACTTTTTACATTTTATTTTGATAATTTTTACAAGCAAATCATAATCTTATTATTTTCTTTTGTCAATAGTTACATATTATTTTGACAATTTTATCATTTTTATATAAAATAAACATGAGGTGAGACTATGAACTTAATGGAAACCATCCACTTACATAAAAATGATTTTTCTAAAACAGAACGTAAAGTTTACGATTATATTGTTCAAAACCCTACAGCTATTGAAACAGCGACGATTACTAAAATTGCTGAACTATGTCAAGTTTCAACTTCTGGAATTTTAAGATTTTGTCAAGTTTTAGGTTATAAAGGTTATAAAGATTTTCGTTTTGACATGCTTCATTATTTGCATCAAGAACATGTTGAAGTAAATTCTGAAAATCTATTTGATGAATTAACATCTAAATATTTATCAGTCATTCGTCAATTCAATAACATTGATCAAAATAAGCTCAACCAACTTATTAAACAAATAAAAAACACCAAAAACATCTATATCATTGGTGTTCATTATTCATCTTTACCAGCAAAGCATTTAGTTTTAGGATTACAAGATTTAGGTATTAATACTTATTTTGCTTATGATTATATGCAAGCAAGTCATCTTTATAATACAATTCATGAAGATGACCTTTTGATTTATTTTTCTATTGAAGGTAATCAAAATAATGTTTCTCGTTTTTTTGACCTTACAAACGCCTCTAAAAATACGTATATAATTACTTTAAATCCAAAGCCTAAATTATTAATTGAAAATACACTTATTCTTCCAGGATATACTTTATCAAAACAATCAATTGTTGATTTACAATCGATTGTTGTAATCTTTGTAGAATTACTTTTAAATATGTTTCATAATACTTTAAAAGAGGATTAAGACTTTTTACTTAATCCTCTTCTTTTTTTAAAAAGGAAAGTATTTTTTCATTAAAAGCATCATCTTCTTTAATTTCATTTAATTGTCCTACTTCATTAGCACATTCTCCACAAATATCAATTCCAATTGTTTGACTGTTTTTAAATAAATAAGCGAGTAATATTTTAAATTCCATGAGTTGCATAGAACCTTGATCCCAATCTGTTTGAATAACATTTTGACTCAAAACATCTTTATCAATTGAAATATATAAAGGATATTGACGTAATAAATCATCAACTTTTTTCCACACTTCTCTATTTTCTAAATCATCATCTGTTAAATAGAGAACCTTATCTTGACGTTTAATCAATGAAACCTGTTTTTCATCAATACCTATTAAAATCACTTTTTTTAAATATTTATTATTTTCTAAACTATTTAAAATCCAAGATCCACAGCTTAAAATATCATCAAACATCGGTTGCATCATATCACTATGATGATCAAAAACAACTAAAATAAAATCATGTTCCATTTTTTCTATCCAAAACTCACTAACATAATGAAAATTACCAGAATCTATAAAATGTATACCTTCAGGAGATAGATTACTTATTTTAGCTTCTATTGTTCTTCTTGCTTCTTGACTACAATAACCATAAACACCTTGTAATTCATGTAAATCAAGCCATCTAATATTTTTATGTTTATAAAACTTTTCATTTTCATAAATTCCTGTAAAATCCATGACCGTCATGTTATTTTGTTTTTTAAACATCTTAAACACTTCCTTTGTTTTTATCCTAGCATAAAAAAAGTAACTTCCGTTACTCTTTTAATAAATATTTTTCAAAATATCTTCATCAAAACTTTTTTGATATAAGGCTTTCTTTTCTTTTAAATCATAAACAAGTGCGCCTGAGATACAATTTAAATAACGAACACCTGGTAAAATATCATAAAATTCTTCAAGCTCTGCAGGGTTTCTTCCTGTATTTAAAATCATAATTTTATTATGCGCAACTGCTCTAGCAATTGCTTCTTGAGTTTTCTTTGAAATTTGTTTATTAGAATTTAATAATGTTCCATCCATATCAAAAACTATTAGTTTATATTCCATACGACTTTCTCTACTACAAATGATAGTGTATCATTTTTAATCAATTAAAAAAAATCTCTTTCCATTTTAGAAAAAAGACTTGTTTTTCTACAATACATCACAATTTACATGCTCAATAAATTCAAGAAATGCTTTTGATTTTTGCGTATTCTTTAAATAAGCCATATAAAATGTTTGTTTTTCATCTATAT
>OJSD01004459.1_pt1 | contig 10036 bp, 9 predicted proteins | sample 1599391 | NCBI WGS metagenome assembly OJSD01 (sample SAMN04168656, study PRJEB22393) | human gut metagenome | biome: human gut microbiome; feature: stool | host: Homo sapiens | collected 2014-03-17 | reverse complement strand
AATGCTCGCATCCCTCATCACCGACCCTGATGCCGAAACTCGGCGACTACATAGCCACACGGATCGCAGACGTATCAAGCTCCCGTACGACATGCTCACCGATGAATCACCTTACTGGAACAACCTTGACGAACAACATCGCAGAACAGGATTCGATGCCATAGAGACACTGGCCGATTGGTAGCCGCTCTACCGAACCCGGCTGTGGCGGATACCAGTCAGACCAATCCCGCCTACAACCTACTTCCGGTTACGTAGGGCGTGGAGCATGGCGACGAACACGATAACAATGACCACGGCCATGATCGTACAGATGAGTTTGCCGGGGATGCGTTCGTCGCGGGCCGATTGCATCACGGCGTCTGCCGCTGAGATAGTGCCCGAGGTCTGGGGCTGAGTCTTCAGAGTTGCCGATTGTTCAAAAGTCATACTGTAACGATAACACTACGGAAAGCGGTTACCATAAAGCGTGCTCACAGTCGCCCGTCATGCGGACTTTTCGAAAACTGTTGATAAATAGCCATTTTCCGCAAAAGCCCTTGCAAAACACTATGATTTAGAATATCTATTAGTATGACGTAAACCATATTACAAACTACTTAAGGTAAGCGCTTACAGTTCGGCATGAGAGACTCCTCACCACGATATGGATGCGCTACAGTCACTATGATTGATACGCACGCCCCATCGACTACGCGATTTCGCCGTCGCCGTACGCGCGTTCGGAGGCTCGCAGACACGGCTTGCCTTGCACCACCTCGACCTGCGAGGGCGGCGCGTCATCGCCGGCGCGCTTGGCCTGGATCTGTTCGAACAGCATTCGGAAGGATCGCTCCCCCATGTCCAGGAAGTTCTGGGTGTAACTGGTCAGCGCCGGATTCCACATGGCACCGAAGTTGCGGTCGTCAAAGCCTACGACGCTCACGTCAGCAGGCACGCGGCGACCAACCTCCCTTAGACCCCGGATCACAGCGATGGCAGTCTCGTCGTTGCCGGCGAAAACCGCAGTCACATCACCACGACGGCCCAAGGTGCGCCCAGCCTTGACCGACTCCTCCAAATCATCGTCGGGAACGATGATTGGGTCAGGTGCCGTGACGCCGCGCTCCTTGAGCGCGTCACGCCACCCATTGGTGCGGGTGTTATCGGTCGGACCTTCCGGACGCCCCACATGGAACACGGTGCGATGGCCGAGATCCAGCAGATGCATGGTCATCCAACGGCCGCCATCCCTTTCGGCGTTGATGACCTGGTATTCACCGTCGCCGAAGCTGCCACCCACCACGACCATCGGCATATCTTTGGGAATGTATTCCAGTGCGGCGATGCCGGCCCGGTCGTACTCGTAGACGATCACGCCCGCCGGCCTGATTGACAAACCCATGCGCACGCGAGCCTTGACGGAGTCCATGTCGGACTCGTCCAAAGAAACAATATTGAGCAGGAACCGACGTTTACGGGCGGCGGCCTCCACCCCATGGTTCGTTTCGGACGTGGAGAAGGCGGAAGGATTGGCCGCGAACACCACCACGGAGTCCATCTCCCGGTTCGACAGAGCGCGCGCCACAATGCTCGGCTCGTAGCCCAGCTCCTTGATGGCCTTGGCGATGCGTTCACGCTTGTCTTCGGTGACGTTGACGGTGCCGTTGAGATACCGGGAGACGGTCGGTGCCGAGACTCCGGCCAGTTTGGCCACGTCCTTGATCACCGGCCGGGTGCGGCCCGCACTTCTCGCCATCCTTGTCTCCCCTGTTGTTGTCAGTTGTTGTTATTGCGTATGTTAGAGAACCGGCATCACTATGACAGCCATCCAGTCACACCCATATCCGTTCAGCCGCGCTCCGACTTCGGTTCTCCGTTTTTCGCCGCGATTCATTGTAGTTCATGACGGGGAACCTATACCCAAATCGATAACTTCGTGAAAACCGTACGCTGAGTTGCGGTGAGTGTACGGTTTCCGCGAAATCATCCCTAATTTCGTGAAGAACGTACACTGAATCGTCGTCAACGTACGGTTTTCACGAAATGGGGCCTCATCTCGTGAAGAACGTACACTGAGTCATTCTGAGCGTACGGTTTTCACGAAATGGCAGCTGATTTCGTGAAGAACGTACGCTGAAGATGCCCCCGGTGTCACTGATGACTGTTTTCGGTATGGAAGGCGGCGCAGCAAGGTGTCCTAGGCTAATATCGCCTCCGACAAGACCGTCGGCAAAGCCGTCGACGTCGATTCAAGTTATCCACAGCAACAATTCGCGTGACATAGTATCCACATTTGCCGGTTGAGCTTGTGCAACGATCAAAATCACCCTTAGCGTCGAGATATGAAAGAACACAAGGAAGTTTCTGCACTGCTGCAGCAGGCGAAGCAGGAGCGTCGCTGCTGCTATGGCACCAGTGATGCGCAACGGCGCGCCCTGAAACGTCGCCTGCATGCCGGGGAGCTGGTGTCACCGTATAAGAACCTGTACGCCGACCGAACACTTTGGAACACCATGACCAGAGAGCAACAGTCATTGCAGGTCATACGTGCGTTGTCCGCAATCCACCCTCAGTGGGTATTTGCGGGGTTGAGTGCGGCGTGCGTATACGGACTGCAGCACAACTATTCACTGCACGACGGCACAGTGCACATCGCCTCGAAGTCCGGCATCGGCGGCGGAGACGAGGCGCGTCTCAACCGCATCTATATCAATCGGATTCCGACGCGGAAGCATAACGGCATTCTCTTGACGACTCCGGCGCGAACGCTGCTCGACTGCGCGGCATTCCCATTCCCACAGGCGCTGCCCATATACGATTCGGCTCTGAGAAAGTCCCTGACGACCATCGAAGAGGTGCAGTCGCTGATGATTCAAAGCGTCTGCGACGAGGTCTCCGTGACCAAGCTGCTGAAGTACGCGGATCCCCTGAGCGAAAACGGCGGCGAATCATTGATGCGTGGCCAGATCACCGAATTGTCTTTCGGCATCCCCCTGCTGCAGGTGCAGTTCATGAATCCCGACAATCCCGCAATGTCATATCGCGTCGATTTCTGTTGGAAGCTCGCAGACGGCCGCATCATCGTGGCAGAATACGACGGCATGGCCAAATACGCCGACATCAGCAACAAGAATCGCGCAAGCCTCCAGGCGAAAATGGAGTACGACCGCAGACGTGATCGGCATCTCCGGGAACAGGGCGTCACCGAAATCGTCCATGTGTTCTATGAGGATCTGCTACGCCCCATCAATCTTGAGACCAAGCTGCTCAAGGCCGGTGTGCCCAAAATCCGGTGAAGATAGGCCCCATTTCGTGAAAACCGTACGCTTACGACGACTCAGCGTACGTTCTTCACGAGATGAGACCCCATTTCGTGAAAACCGTACGCTTACGACGACTCAGCGTACGATTTCCGCGACATGAGGCCATACCTCGTGAAAACCGTACGCTCAGAACAAGGCCGTCAGAAGGTCGACTAGACAACCTCTTAACTACCGAATGGTATCTAAAGAACGGCGATATTCCGCCAGAAACGCCGAGAGCGGAATAGTCCCCTTGCGTTTGTCATCGGACTGCGTTATTCTGAAACCGGTTTCAGAAAGAAGCCGATAAACAAAACTCAAAGCCCCAAGGTTTTGACCAACGAAAGGAAACATGATGTCTCTCAAGGATTCCATGATTCGCGGTCTGGCTGTGTACGGCCTGAGCTCCATGAGCCAGTGCGGTCGCGCCAACAGCAGCACGCTCGTCGACCTGATCAACGAAGCCAACAAGAACGCTCGCTGAGCCATCGGCTCCGGTCCGGCAATCCAATCAGATTAGCCACGGACCCCATAACAACAAAGCTTAAACAACAATCGCAAAGCCGCTCACGGCGATGCGCAAACGAAAGGTAATGATTATGTCTCTCAAGGATTCCATGATTCGCGGTCTCGCCCTCTCCGGTATGGATGCCATCGCCCGCGCCGGCTACGCCGACTCCAAGATGTTCGCCGACATCATCAACGCCGCCAACAAGGACGCTCGCTGAATCTAGCGAACAATCCCGTTCATGAGATTGCATGACACATACGAAGGCAATCCCCCGCAGGCCGCAATCGGCCGGCACACCACAATAATTGAATAACGCAATAATTCAACACAGTAAAACTGAACAATAACCGGGACAACGGGGTCCATATATTCTTTCTTTTCCCATCGTGCGTACGCCGCGCCAGCACAGGTTCACATACGATGCACACGGCCGCCAATACACGATGCGTCATCATCAACGCCCTCACCGCATCATGAGATACTCCCCCGTCCGTTGTCCACACTGTTGCCTCTACAATGCCTGTGATGCACGCCGAACGGCATCCTGCACAGTGACTGAAGAACGAAACACCAAGGGACGGAAATGGATAACGAACTCTTCGAAAAGGCGCCGATTCCGAAGGCGTATTTCTCGCTGGCGATGCCCGTGGTGCTCAGCATGCTGGTCACCTTGGTGTACAACATGGTCGACACCTATTTCATCGCGCATACGGGAAACACCGATATGGTGGCGGGCGTCTCCCTCACCGCGCCAGTGTTCACCGTGATGATCGCCTTCGGCGACATCTTCGGCCTCGGCGGCAGTTCGGTCATCTCGCGCTTGTTCGGCCAACACCGGTTCGCCGACGGCAAGCGACTCAGCGCGTTCTGCTTCTATGCCGCCATCGCCACCGGCCTGCTGATTCTGGTGCTGGGCCTGGCGTTCCGCGACCCGATGCTCGCGCTGCTCGGCGCCACTGACGACACTTGGCAGTATGCCTCCGACTTCTACACGCTGATCATCGTCGGCTCGCCGTTCATCATCGTGTCGATGACGCCGTCCAACCTGCTGCGCACCGAAGGCCACGCCGTGCAGTCCATGATCGGTTCGGTGGCCGGCACGGCGGCCAACATCGTGCTCAATCCCCTGTTCATCCACGGATTCGGCTGGGGTGCTGCGGGTTCGGCCGGTGCCACCGTGATCGCCAACATCTGCACCGACGCCTATTTCGTCTGGTTCACGCTGCGTCACAGCAGCAACCTGTCCATCGACCCGCGGACCGTCATCGACCGCGCGCGCCGGCGTCTGGCGGTCACGGCCCGGGAGGTCGGGAGCATCCTCGCCATCGGCATCCCCTCGGCGATCACGAACCTCACGCAGAGCGTCGGCATCGTCATGATCAACCTGTTCCTGCTCCCCTACGGTACCGACGCGGTGGCCGCGATGGGCATCGCGCTGAAAGTCATCATGATCGCGGTGCTGGTTTTCGTGGGATTCGCGTTCGGCGCGCAGCCGCTGATCGGCTACAACTACGGCGCCCGCAATATGCCTCGACTGCGCGGCATTCTGCGTTTTTCCTACCTGTTCCTGTCCCTGTTCGCCCTGGTGATGACCGTGGTGCTCAGCCTGTCCGACCGTCTACTGATGGGATTCTTCATCGAGGACGCCACCATCATCACGCTGGGCGCCGGCATGCTGCGGGTTCAGCTGCTGAGCCTGGTGTGCGTAGCCGTCGTGATGGTCACGACCTGCACCTTCCAGTCCGCAGGCAAGGCGGTCGGCGCCTTTGTGCTGTCGATCAGCAGGCAGGGTGTGATGCTGGCGATTACCCTGTTCGTCGGCTCCCGGCTGGCCGGCTATCAGGGTGTAATCGCCGCGCAGGCCATCGCCGATCTGCTGACCGCGATTGTGGCGGTCATCCTGTTCGTCGTGATGTTGCCTGAGCTGCGCAGTCGGAAAGCTCGCTGATAGAGCAACACGAGGTTTAGCAGACACGCATTCGGAGAGCCAATACGCTGCGTAATATTGCGCGCGATATTGCGCAATGGGAGGCGGTGCCGTTTTGTTGGACTCATCGTTGATTCCATCACCACCAATCATGTCACAAGACCGAGCTCGCGTCGACGATCCATGATACCAGTTCCACGATGCCGGTGTCGCTATCTTTGCGATACACGGCGGTCAGTTCGCCGCAGCTCACGGTTTCCAGTGTGGCGCGCACGTCTTCCTTTCCGGTACTCGCTCCCGCTGCGGGAGCTGTCTCGCATAGCGAGACTGAGGGTGGTTCTCAGCGCTGCCCCCCAGTCGGGCGAAGCCCGCCAGCCCCCGCCAGCGGGAGCCTGCTCACAGTTGTAGGGTTCGTACGATTTGTTCGGTGGTGCGGGTCACGTTGGCGGCCGCATCGGCCAGCAGCTCACTAAGGCTGGCGGCTCCGGGCGCGATGCCGAATACCGCGTCGATGCCGACCTCATGCAGCTCATCGATGCCGGTGCCAATATGCCCGGCTACTGCGATGACCGGCTTGCCGTGGCGCTTGGCGGTTTCGGCCACGCCGGCCGGCGTCTTGCCGAACTTGGTCTGGAAGTCGATGGAGCCTTCGCCGGTGAACACCACGTCAGCCCATTGCGCGGCCGCATCGAGTCCGGATTGTTCGATGACGATGGCGATGCCCGGGCGGAATTCGGCGTTTAGGAAGCCCTTCAGCGCTGCACCGATGCCACCGGCCGCGCCGGCACCCGGCACGTCGTTCACGGCAACGCCGAGCTGGCTGTCGATTACCTGCGCAAAATGCGCGAGGGCGGCGTCCAATGTGGCGACATCATCTTTGGACGCACCTTTCTGCGGGCCGAACACGGCGCTGGCGCCGGTGGGGCCGGTCAGCGGGTTGGTCACGTCGCAGGCGGCGGTGATGGCGACGTTCTTGAGAGCCGGGTCCATCGTGCTGATATCGATGGTGGCCAGATCGGCGAGAGCCGCTCCCCCGTGCTTAAGGTCGTTGCCGTTCCCGTCCAGAAGACGAACGCCGAGGGCCTGCAGAAGTCCGGCACCGGCGTCGTTGGTGGCGCTGCCGCCGAGCCCGACGATGATGCGCTTGGCTCCGGAACGGACGGCGGCGAGCATGAGTTCGCCGGTGCCGTAGGAGGAGGCGATCAACGGGTTGCGTTCTTTGGCTTCAAGCAGTGCTAGTCCGCTGGCTTCGGCTGTCTCGACCACGGCGGTCGTGCCGTCGGCGAGCAGACCGAAGTGGCCTTCGACAGGCCGGCCGAGCGGGTCGTGGACCGGCACGGCGTGCATCGATCCGCCAGTGGCGTCGACAAGCGCACGTGCGGTGCCTTCACCGCCGTCGGCCATGGGGAGGCAACGGACCTCGGCATCGTGGTCGGCATTCTCAATCCCCTGAGCCATCGCCCGGGCCGCCTCCATGGCGGTCAGGCTCTCTTTGAAGGAGTCAGGGGCACATAAGTATCGCGTCATGCTTCGAGCATACCACACGACACGCGGAACGGTAAGCGCTTTCCGTAATTCGCGTGATTATTTTTGTTCAAAATTCAGGCTTTCCAATCCACAATGCTACTATTGCAAGCAAAAATGCGATATCGTTGCGGTAAACGTTTAGACACGTTTTCCGTTTCAGGGAAGAAAAGGATCGATTCGATCGTGGCTGTACAGAACGATAAGGCGCAATCGCCAGCGACATTGATGGATGTCGCCAAAGAAGCCCAAGTCTCCATCGCCACCGCATCCCGCGTGCTCAACGGCAGCACCCGCAAGGTACGCAACCAATCGTATGTCAAGGTGATGGAAGCAGCCACCAAGCTCAACTATCGTCCCAACGCCTATGCTCAGGCAGTGGCCAAAGGCACCGCACCGAACATCGTGCTGCTGGTCTCCGATATCTCCGATCCCTACTTCGCATCCGTATCGCAAGGCGTGGTCAAGGCGGCGGCCGAACGCGGCATTTCCGTGACCATCGGCGTGGCAGCCACCCCGCACGAAGAGTTGGAGGCGGTGCGTAAGTCCGTATCCACCAGGCCGCGCGGCATCATCATCTCCGAAAGTGAATACACCGACGCGCCGGAACGCCAGGCGTTGCAGACGGAACTCACCCAGTACGAAGCATCCGGCGGACGTGCCGTGTTCGTGCTCAACCGCAACCTGCCCTTCCCGGCCGTGGACGTGGCGAACGATGTCGGCGCGCGCGCCATCGCAAAGCTGATCGTCGATTCCGGGTATACGCGCCCTGCGATTCTCAAGGGCGATGACGCACATCGCTCCTCCAAAGAACGACTGGCCGGCGTGATGGAAGTGTTGGACGAGGCAGGCATCACCGTGGATCCGAAAGCCGTGGCGAATGGTAAGTTCAGCCGTACCGACGGCTATGCGGCCGTCATGCAAATGGCCCGATCCGGACTGCTGAAGCCGGGCGAAGGCGCACTGTACGACGGCAAAGGCATCGATTCAATCATCGCGCTCAACGACGTGATGGCCATCGGTGCGATGACCGCGTTGCGCGCCAACGGCATCGAGCCGGGTCGGGAAATCGGCGTCACCGGTTTCGGCGACATCCCCTACTCCGCCGACGTGTTTCCGCCACTGACCACCGTGCATCTGCCGCTGGCCGAAATGGGCCAGGCCGCCGTGGACAGCATCCTGTCCAACCGCGATGACGCGGAGGCCACCGGCGGCACTGCCAACCGCCTGATCTACGTGCAAAGCGCCCCGGACGTAGTCCTACGCGGTTCCCTCCCCCGCCGGTAAAACAAAAATAGCTCCCTCTGACGGTGTAACCACAACTAGCGAACAGGTAATGGCGACTGCCGCGCACCATACCACCGACTCATACACCGACGAAATCGAAGAACTGTTCGATTACCGAGTCATTGAGCAACCGGCCACGACGAGTGGGCACCACTCGATGATTATCGGATACGGTAATCAGGCCTTCGCTGATCATGGGGGCGAGTTGGTCAACCGAAACGGTTCGGAGAGTCTGGGGCGTGCTGCTCATACCCGCATCGTTGATGGCGCGGTTGATGCGGTCGAGGTCAAGGCCCTCGTGCAGGCGCAGCCCGAGCATGATGAGCTCTTCGAGGTTTTCCTCGGGAGTGATCGTCTCGCTATCGGCCCACGGCACACGGTTCTCGTTGATGGCCGTGCCCCACAAACGCGGGTGCGCGATGTCCCAGCTGCGCAGACCGTGTGAGACAGAAACCACCCCCAGTCCGGCATCCGCCGGACAGCTCCCGCCAGCGGGGGCTGTCAGCGAAGCCGACTGGGGGTGGTCAGCCTCGGTCACCGCGTTGTAGTGGGAGTGGGCACCTGGCCCTAGACCGGCCCAATCAACGTTGCGCCAGTAGCCGAGGTTGTGCTGGCTTTCGTATCCGGGGCGAGCCCAGTTGGAGACCTCATACCATTCGAGGCCGGCGGCGGCGAACAGGTCGTCAGCGATCTCGTATTTAGCGGCCTCGTCATCGTCATTGGGCTTGGGCAGAGTGCCGGCCGCGATTTGACGGCCCATTTTCGTGGTGGGTTCCACGGTCAATGCGTAGGCGGAGATGTGGTTTACGCCAAGATCGATGGCGGTCGTGACCGAGGTGCGCCAATCGTCAAGGCTCTCCCCCGGAGCGCCGTAAATCAGATCCACGCTGGAGCGCAGCCCAGCCTTGTTCGCCGCATTGACGCCTACGGCCACGTTGGCCGGCGTATGCGTGCGGTCGAGGGTTTTGAGCACGTGCGGCACGGCAGATTGCATGCCGAAGGAAACACGGGTGAAGCCGCCGGCAGCGAGCTCATTGATGTAATACTCGTTGACCGTGTCCGGATTGGCTTCGGTAGTGATTTCCGCGTCGGGCGCGATGCTCCAGATCTTGCGGACGGCATCGAGCATGGCGACCAGATCGCGGGCGGCGAGAATTGTGGGGGTGCCGCCGCCGAAGAACACGGTGGAAACCGGCGGCTCCTCGATGCCGTGGTCGAGCTGCCACTGCTTGGTCAATTTCATTTCCCGAATGACCATATTGGCATAGTTGCCGCGCGAGGCCCCCGCACCAAGATCCGTAGCCGTGTAGGTGTTGAAGTCGCAGTAACCGCAGCGCCGCAAGCAGAACGGGACGTGGATGTAGACCTCGAACACTAGCCCTCGGTCTTCTGAGCGGCGCGGATCTTGTCTTTGGTGTCGCGGTCGTTGGAGTCCTCGCCGGTGGACAGGGCTGCGATGAACGCCTCCTGCGGCACCTCCAGATCGGAAGAGCGTCGTGTAGG
>OJSD01004450.1_pt1 | contig 10058 bp, 10 predicted proteins | sample 1599391 | NCBI WGS metagenome assembly OJSD01 (sample SAMN04168656, study PRJEB22393) | human gut metagenome | biome: human gut microbiome; feature: stool | host: Homo sapiens | collected 2014-03-17 | reverse complement strand
GCGACCACCGAGATCTACACTCTTTCCCTACACGACGCTCTTCCGATCTGGCAAGCCGATCGTCGATGATGTCGATTTGGACATCGCCGACGGCGAACGTGTCGGCTTGGTCGGCTCGTCCGGTTCCGGCAAATCGATGATCGCCCGCGCCATGATGGGCCTGCTGCCGGCTACCGCACAGGTGACGGGCAGCGTCGAATTGGGTGGTACGCAGATTGTCGGCGCGTCGGACGCAGCGGTCGCCGACCTGCGCGGACGGTACGTGGGCATGGTGTTCCAGAATCCGGCCGCCGCCCTGAACCCCGTGATGACGGTTGCTCAGCAGGTCGGCCTGCCGCTGTACCTGCATTACGATCTGTCGCTCGCCGAACGGTCGGAACGCGTCACAGCGGTGCTTGCCAAGGTCGGCCTCGGCGAGGACGTGCTGGTGAAATACCCGCATGAACTGTCGGGCGGCCAACGGCAGCGTGTCGGCATCGCCACGGCGCTTGTCACTTCGCCGCGGCTGATCATCGCCGACGAGCCGACCACCGCGTTGGATTCGATCACGCAACGGCAGATCGTGGACCTGCTCACGTCGCTGGTGGACGAGTCGGGCGCGTCGATGCTGTTCATCACGCACGATTTCGCGGTGCTGAACAGGGCCACCACGCGCTGTTACGTGCTTGAAAACGGGCGGATTGAGGAATCCGGCGATACGACCGCGCTTCTGGACCATCCGCACACCGACGCGGGACACAGGCTGGTCCAGTCGGCACGCGCATTGTCGTTGCACGCAGGGCAGGATGTCGGGCAGAAACCCGTGCGGAATCCCATGCACAAGGAGGTGGACCATGACTGACACAGATGAGGACATGGTGCTGTGCGGCCGCGGCCTCGACAAATGGTATGGCGCGAAACATGAGCGCCGTCAGGTGCTGTTCGGCGTGGATGTGGACGTGCGTGCGGGGGAGTGCCTCGCCGTGATCGGCGGCTCCGGATCGGGCAAGACCACGCTGACCCGCGTGCTGCTGGGACTTGAATCCGCGGACGGCGGCAGCGTCGAATACTGCGGCGAGCCGGTTCGTGGCGATGTGGCGCGCAAGTTGCGCATGCAGTCCGGATTGGTGTTCCAAAGCCCGTTCGATTCGTTGGATCCGCGATGGCGCATCGGCCGATCCATAGGCGAGCCATTGCGAATGCATCATCCGGATTGGCCACGGGAACGCGTCGCGGAACGCGTGGCCGAAGTGCTGGAAATGGTGAGCCTCGATCCGGAAACGTATCTCAACCGTTTCCCCGTCGACCTGTCCGGCGGGCAGGCGCAGCGCGCGGCGATCGCCCGCGCCATCGTGGACGGGCCGAAGGTGTTGCTCGCCGACGAGCCGATGAGCGCCATCGACGTGGCCGCAAGAGTCCGGATCCTTGAATCCTTCGAAGCCATCCGCAACGCTGAACCCGATATGGCGATCATCATGGTGTCCCACGATCTGGGCGTGGTGCAACACATCGCGGACCGCATTTTGGTCCTGCATGACGGCCGCGTGGCCGAGACCGGCGCGACTTCCGAGGTGCTGGGCCATCCGCAGGACGAGTACACCAAGCGATTGGTGCAGGCCGCCTCGCTGTAGGTGTCGCTCCGCATGCCTCATCCGTGCGCGCCATACCGTCTCGCATATTCGTGGTGCGTCTCTTTTCTATAACGATTTGACCGATTGCGTGTCGGTTGATATTGTTGGTTACATGGTTAGTTAGTTATGTAACTAACCATGTAACCAACAGGATGGATGGTCCGGCATGACCGGATGTTCATGATCGGGGGACTGCGATGACGCATGGAACATATCAAAGCCACGGGATGCAACGGCCACGGCGAATCGTGACAATACTGACTGTTCTTGCTTTGAGCATATCGTTGGGTGCGTGCGGCACGGCAGGAGATCGGAAGCAAGAGCAGTCGTTACGGGGCCAGGCGTCCGCCATCAGCGGCGATGCGGACGCCAACGCCGCGGACGCGTCGTATCGGGACGAAATCGCAAAAATCAAGAACTCCGGTAGCACTGAAGCCGCCCAGATTCTCGAGGACGGCAAAATCACGGAAGAGGAGTTGGTCCAGCTTGGTTCCAGCTACGCGCAATGCCTGACCTCGAAAGGCATCACAGTGGACACCGGCGAGGCGCGATACCCCGGTGGGTCGATCAGCCCGTCCTACGGAGACAACGCGCTTGACAAGCGCAACTTGAGCGAAGATGAGATTGCCGCCACCAATGCCGCTGACGAAGCCTGCCAGAATGAGACCCAATACAAGAACATCGTCGACCTGTATCTGAGCCTCAAGGAGAATCCCGAGAACGTCGATACCGACCAACTTGCGCGCCAGCAGAACGACAAGACACTGGCCTGCCTGAAAAAACACGGCATCGTGGACGACTCCGTGACCGCCGACGCCTACGACGAGCTGGCGACGATGGGCGAATCCGGCGGAACGAGCTTCGATGACCTGATCGGCAAATACGCCCTCAAGGACAATCCCGCCTACGACAAACGCAAAGCGGCCATCATCGAACAATGTGGGGCATTGTGATGGCGGGCGGCAAAACACCCGCCAGAGCATGGTCGCATGTTCGGAACCGACGGACGGATGCGGATGGAAAGCGGCGGCCGGCGACGCGACGACGTCAGCCATTGGCCATGTCGGTCGTCGCGTTGTTGGTAGTCATCGCATTGGCGGCAGGCGTCGGATGCGGATTCCTGCTGGTCCGACCGGCCATACCCCAATCGTTGCGATCCTCAACGGCCTCCGGTTCGATCACTGCGGCGAAAAGCCGGTTCGATGATGCTCGAGACGTCACCGTCACGGTCCATACCGGAACGGGGCGCACCGTGGCCTCGCCCAAATCGGGCACCATCACCGCCTATGGTTGCGCGCCCGGACAAACCATCGATTCCGGAACAAGCTTCATTGCGGTGGATGAAGTGCCGCTGCTGGCGTTGCATACCGCCGTTCCGCCGTTCCGCGACCTGCAGTCCGGTATGCGAGGCCGCGACGTGGCGGCGCTGAACGCCGAGCTGCGGCGGCTTGGATATGCGGCCCCCGACGGCGATGTGATGACCTGGGACACGATTCTCGCATACAATGCGCTCGCCGATACCGTCGGCGCGGCACGACTGGTCAAGGACAACGGGTGGACGCTAGCCAAAGACGCTTACGTGTGGTTGGATGGGCAATCCGTGACGATCCGTTCCTGCGTTGCCGGCATCGGCGCATCAATCGACGTGAAATCCGAACTGTTGACCACCGACTCGCAATCGCAATCGGTATCCGTAACCATGCCGCAGGACGAGGTGGTCGCAGGAGATCGGGTGCTTGACGTGGACGGTCGAATGGTCGACATGCCGCAACAAACGACGGCAATCACCGACTCGTCGACGCTGGCGGCATTGCTGGGCAGCGACGCCTATCGGCAGGCGGCCGGCACAGCTGAGTCCTCCGAGAGCGCGTCGGACGGCGCGTCGGATGTGACCTTCGCCCTGCAATGGCTCCTGAAAACTCCAATCGATGTATGGTCGCTGCCACCCACCGCTTTCTACGCGCAACATGATGAACAAGCCTGCGTGGTGTCCGATGGCAAGCCCGTCGCGGTCACCGTGATCGGCTCCCGTTTGGGGCGCTCAATGGCCACGGTCGATTCCGGCGCGGCATTGGGCAAAGTGCGCACGAATCCGCAAGGAGGCAAGCCATGCCGATGAGTGATCCCGTTGATTCCACGGGTCCTCTGATGAAGGGGGATGATGAGCGGACGCCGGGAAAACTGGTGACGTTGCGCGATGTTGGGCACACATTCACTGGAGACACTTGGCTGTTCCGTTTGTTAAATGCTGACCTGCGGCCCGATCGCGTGTACGCGCTGGTGGGGCCTTCCGGTTCGGGCAAAAGCACATTGTTGTCCATACTGGCGGGGTGGGTGAAGCCGTCGGAAGGATCCATTCAGCGGCTGAACATCGGGAAAACCAGCTGGGTGTTCCAAAATCCCATCGGAGTGGCGCGCCGAAGCGTGATCGACCATGTGATGCTGCCTTATCTTGCGCGGGGGTTGGATGTGCCGCAGGCGGAGGCATGCGCGCGCGAGCTGCTTGCCCAGTTCGGTCTGGCGGAGCGCGCGTCCAGCGAATGCCGGGAGCTGTCCGGAGGAGAGGCTCAACGGCTCATGCTGGCGCGTGGCGTGGCGTCGGGCGCCGATCTGCTGCTGGTCGATGAGCCGACCGCGCAACTCGATGTACATACGGCGGATACGGTGAATGCGCGACTGGGCGCGTTGTCAAGACAGGGCATGATCGTGGTGGTCGCCACGCATGATCATCGCACGCGCGACGCCGCCACCGATGTCATCGATTTGGAGGACTACCAATGAAACCGATGCGGCTGAAAGCGGTGCTGCGTGAGACTTGGCGCAACGTCGCCACTGGCACGAGCCGATGCGCGCTTATCTCGCTGTTGCTGTCGATATGCGCGGTCGCATGCATGTGCGCAGACCTGACGCAGATGACGGGGTTGATCGGCGACGCCCGGAAATGGGAGGAATCAGGGGCCTCCACCTATGCGATCACTTTGCAGGGAGGAATCGACGGCGCGGCCTGCGAAGGGCTGCGTTCCGCGAACGGAGTGCTGGGCGCCGCCGCCCTCCGGCAGTCGTCCGACCGCGTGCGCATCGCGTCATTGCCCGCGACCGAGATTCCGACATACGAGGCAAGCGCACATGTCGCGCAGGTATTCGCGGCGACAGGGATACGGAAGGGCAATTCCGGTGTGATCATGTCGACGGCTGTGGCGCGCACGTATGGCGCGCATGCCGGCACGGTGCTGCCGCTCGTCGGCGGCACACGCATGCGCGTCTCCGCGACGTTCAATTGGCCAAGCGACGGAAGGCAACCAACATACGGCTATGCGATTATCTCGCCCGGCAACGATACCAAGGCCTATGACACCTGTCTGGTCCGTACGTGGCCGGTCCCTGACGATATCGAAAGCCTGCTGCGCGTCTCCATTCGCGCTGATGCCGAATCCGGCACCGGCGCCGCTGCGAGCGCCACCTCTGCCGGGGCGAGTGGAAACAACGAAACGCCGCATGCGAAAATCAGCCGGATCAATACCACGCTGGGGTCGCATATGCCTGGTCCGGCGGATTTCGATGCCCGTATCACCCGGTATGCGCCACTGTTGATGTTCGTCACCGCAATGGCGTTGGGATTCGCATCGGTTTGCATGCGCAGAATCGAGATAGCGAGCGCGTTGCATGCGGGGTATCCGAAAACCGCGATGCTGCTGCAGCTGTCTTTGGAGACGCTGGCCACGGTGGCGGCGTCTTGCGTGGCATGTCTGCCGGTTGTCGCGATCGTGCCGCTCATATTGACCGGATCCGGTGACGCGATGCCGGTTGTCGCGATGCTATGCCGTGTTCCGGGCGCCATGTCGGTCGGGATGCTTGCCGGCACTGCGGTTGGGGGTATGACGATCCGCGAACGGCAGTTGTTCGCCTATTTCAAGGCACGCGCATGACGTGTGCCGTGTCCCTGCGAGATACTCCCGTCCGTTCATTGCCGCATCGCGGCAGACCAACGGTTAGAGTGGATGACGTTGATATTGAACCGACTAGGCGGCTGGAGGCGTCGGATGCGATTCGATTTTTCGGGAACGACGCCATTGTTCCGGCAGGTGGCCGAACAAATCAGCGAAGCCATCGTCTCCGGTGCCTTCGCGGAAGGCGAACAGGTGCCCAGCACCACCGAGATCTCGTCCACGTATGCGATCAATCCCGCCACGGTGCTCAAAGGCATGAATCTCCTGGTCGATCAGGGTCTACTGGAGAAAAGACGCGGCCTTGGCATGTTCGTCACCACGGGAGCACGGGAGAAGGCTCGTGACGCCAAACGCGAGGAACTGCTCACCACGCGGGTCGTCGAACTCGTCGCGCAGGCAAAGGCGCTTGGCATCAGCTGCGAACAACTACAGCGCATCATCGGAAGGACCTATCGATGAGTCTGGTCATCAGCGATCTGAGCAAGAGCCGTCATGGAACGTCCCTGCTCAACGGAGTGAATCTGGAATTACGGAGCGGTGCGATACATGGTCTGTTCGGGCGCAATGGTGCCGGCAAAAGCACATTGCTGAACATCATCGCGAACCGACTCGTGGCCGATGCCGGCAGTGTGTCGTTCGACGGCAACCGTATGACGGATGGCGGCGGCATGTGGGAACGTCTCATGCTGATGGACGAGACTTGGCCATATCCTGTCGAATGGCGTCTGCGATCGGTGTTCCGTCTGATCTCGCGGCGATACGGCGGATTCGATGATGTGTTGGCGGGGCGTATGATGCAGGCTTTCGGGCTGCGGCCTGATGCTCGTTTCATGAGACTGTCCACCGGCCAGCGTGGCGCGGCGAAGCTGGTTGCCGCGCTTTGCGCGCCGACCGATATCGTGTTGCTTGATGAAGCGACTGACGGTCTTGACGCTGCGGCCCGTGACCTGTGCTACCGCTTCATGATTGAATCATATGGCGACAGACCTCGCACCATGATCATATCCACCCATCTCATAACGGAGGTGGAGGGACTGGTCGAACATGCCGTGGTCCTCGACCATGGGCGGGTGCTGGAATCCTTCGACATGAACGAGTTGGCACAACGTGGGCGGATGCTGTCGGGTCCGGCCGGATCGGTACGGCGGTACTTGGCCGACAATGGTTTGCATACGCTGTCGGAAACCGTTCTCGGTGGCCTGCTGACTGTCGGCGTGCGTGGCGTGCCATCTGCACCGACACCGGAGAACGTTGTCATGAGGTCTTTCGATCTCAATGAGTATGTCATCCAGATTACCGGCATAGACAAGGGGCGTGCGTCATGATGGATGGAGCGAGAGGCTTGTCGGCAGGGGCACGATTCGCGCTGACAAGGCAGCTTGCCGCGCGTTGCGTCGTGTTGATGGCGTACGTGTTGGCCGGTTATTGCGTGCCGTGGCTGTGGGGTCTGATTTTGGCCTTGGTATCCGGAGGTCATTATGTGGTGGAATACCATGTGCTTGGCCCGACGTTGGTGATGTGCGCGGTTCTGACGGCGGTTCCGGCTGTCAGTGGCTTTCGTTCCCTGATATCCATGGGCGTGGGCCGGGCCGTGTATTTCTGGACCGAGATGTTCGCCAATCTTTGCTTCTCCCTTGCCTGCTCGGTGGTCATGACGTTGGGGTTCGTGCTGACGCCGAACCATGATGCCGATATCCTCATCACGTTCCGTGTCGGCAGTGACCTGCAGTGGCTGGCTTGTGTGCCACCATCCGATTCATTCGGACGATTGCGATTCCTGAACCGTGATCTGGGCGGTTCATACGCGGCCATGAGAACAGGCGTGCGAGGCGATACGGCCAATCCGATGCTGCTGTTCCTGGCGCTGTTCCTGTTGACCGCCTCGGTGGCGATTCTGGGTCAATGCGTCGGGGAACTGCTGGCGCAGGTCAATCGGTACGGGGCAATCGCCCTGGCGGTGTCGGCATGCATAGCATGGGTCGCGCGTCCATGGCTGTTGAACAGAACCGCCACCGATGTCAATCCGATGATATGGAAACTGCTCGAGGCACTGCGGGGACGCTGGTGTCTGATGTGGCGTGAGGGGCAAGCGGCGTCCGCGGCGATGTACGGAACGTCCAACGAGCGTCTCGTATACGATCAGGCCTACACGTTCTGGCCGATGATGGTGCTTTTCGTAGGTGTGATGATCTTCGGCAACTTGTTGTGCTGGCTGTTGATCCGGCGTCGTGAGGTGCGTGTTCCGCAGTTGCTGCCGGTATGGTGGTGACGATGCTCGGCATGGGCAACACGCCGATGTCCACGTCCGTGCTATCGTATGAGCCATGTTCAATTTCTCATGTTGTTGCTGTCGCTGACCAACCGCCCGAGGGGCGCGTGGTTCATCGACGCATAACTTGAGATAGGACATTCCAACAAGCGGTCGCGCATATCGCAGGCCGTATGCGAATCGCCAAACGATCATTCGAAATAGCGCATCAGCCGAGGTTGGCGCACGCGACGCACGCGAATGAGCAAGGCAGCATCGCAACAGGTCCCGTTTCAACAACTGCACGCGACGGACGCGAGCTTCTCGAACATACGAAACCAAAACCATTCGAAAAGCCCACGAACCGCACCGTGCAAAGGAAACGTCATGACCATCCACAATTCCCTGTCCGAACTCATCGGCAACACCCCGCTCGTCAAACTCAACCACGTGACCGACGGCATCAAAGCCACCATCGCGGTGAAGGTCGAATACCTGAACCCGGGCGGCTCGTCCAAGGACCGCATCGCCGAACGCATCATCGACGCGGCCGAACGCAGCGGCGAACTGAAGCCCGGCGGCGTGATCGTGGAACCGACCTCCGGCAACACCGGTGTCGGACTCGCGCTCGTGGCTTTGCAGCGCGGATACCGTGCGATCTTCACCCTGCCGGACAAGGTTTCCGAAGCCAAGCGTGCGGTGCTGCGCGCATACGGCGCCGAAGTGGTCGTAACCCCCACCGACGCCGGTCCGGACGATCCGCGCTCCTACTACCAGGTGGCAGACCGCCTCGCCAAGGCGATTCCCGGCGGCTACCGTCCCAACCAGTACGACAATCCGAACGGTCCCGAAAGCCACTACCACACCACTGGTCCGGAAATCTGGGAGGCCACCGACCACAAGGTCACGCATTTCGTGGCGGGCATCGGCACCGGCGGCACCATCCCCGGCACCGGACACTATCTGAAGGACGTGTCCAACGGCGCGGTGCAGGTCATCGGCTGTGTGGACGGTGAAGACCGCTACGACGGCAACACCGCCCCCCACGGGCACTTCGTCTGCCGCTCCTGCGGCGCGGTCATCGACCTGCCGCCCATCCCGGTGGAGCTGCCGGATATGACAGCGGTGGGCGAGGCAGACAGCTGCGGCGTCGTGTTCTACGGCCGCTGCAACGGCTGCCTGGCCGAGAAGAAAACCAGTTGACAAATGCCGCTGCGGCGGCGTCAAAATAACAAACACAACGACATGAATACATTTATGGAGGTAACGATTATGAAGAAGTGGGTCTGTCCTGTTTGCGGTTATGTTCACGAGGGTGATGTTCCCCCCGCCGAGTGCCCGGTCTGCCACGTCAGCGGCGACAAGTTCCTGCTGCAGTCTGAGGAGAAGTCCTGGGCCGCCGAGCACGTTGTGGGCGTAGGCAAGGTCTTTGGCGACGATGTCCCCGAGGATGTCCGCAAGGAGATCATCGACGGTCTGCGCGCCAACTTCGAGGGCGAGTGCTCCGAGGTGGGTATGTATCTGGCCATGGGTCGCGTTGCTGCCCGCGAAGGCTATCCCGAGATCGCCATGTACTGGGAGAAGGCCGGCCTGGAGGAGGCTGAGCACGCCGCCAAGTTCGCCGAGCTGCTGGGCGAGGTGCTGACCGACTCCACCAAGAAGAACCTGGAGATGCGTGTGGATGCCGAGAACGGCGCCACCATGGGCAAGTTTGAGCTGGCCAAGAAGGCCAAGGAGCTGAACCTGGACGCCATCCACGATACCGTCCACGAGATGGCCCGCGACGAGGCCCGCCACGGCAAGGCTTTCGAGGGCCTGCTGAAGCGCTACTTCGGCTAATTAAGAAAAGAGTGACAGAGGGTGGAGTGTTGTGCTCCACTCTCTGTTTTATTTCGTACCGGTAAAGTGAGCTAATAACCCCTTACAGCCGGCTAAAACGTCCCGGAAGGTGCTCTCAAAGTCGCCTGTATACCAGGGGTCCGCGATGCCCTCTCCAGAACGACCCGCAAACTCCAGCAGCAGGTGGAGTTTTTCCTCTGGGTCGCCGCCTAAGATATAGGACATATTGCGGAGATTGGTGCGGTCCATGCCAATGAGAAGATTATATTGGCTATAATCTTCCTGTGTCAGCTGCCGGGCTGTCTTGCCGGCACAGCTGATGCCATGTTCCGCCAGCTTGCGCCGGGCAGGAGGATAGACTGGATTTCCCAGCTCTTCCCTGCTGGTGGCGGCAGAGGCAATATGAAACTTCCC
>OJSD01004405.1_pt1 | contig 10172 bp, 6 predicted proteins | sample 1599391 | NCBI WGS metagenome assembly OJSD01 (sample SAMN04168656, study PRJEB22393) | human gut metagenome | biome: human gut microbiome; feature: stool | host: Homo sapiens | collected 2014-03-17 | reverse complement strand
CGTCTTCGAGCGATACGAAGAACTGCGACGATCCGGGGTCGCCCTGACGTCCGGCACGTCCGCGCAGCTGGCGGTCGACGCGGCGGCTTTCGTGGCGTTCGGTGCCGATGATCGCAAGACCTCCGGCTGCCTTGACCTCGGGCGTCAGCTTGATGTCGGTACCGCGGCCGGCCATGTTGGTGGCGATGGTCACCTGTCCCGAGCGGCCCGCCTCGGCCACGACCTGCGCCTCCAGCTGGTGCTGCTTGGCATTGAGGACGTTATGCTTGATGCCGCGGAGCTTGAGCATACGGCTCAGCAACTCCGAAATCTCGACCGAGGTAGTACCCACCAGTACGGGGCGTCCCGCCTCGACCAGCTTCACGATCTCCTCGATCACGGCGTTGTATTTCTCACGCTTGGTCTTGTAAATCAAATCCTGGCGGTCGTCGCGGATCACCGGGCGGTTCGTCGGGATCACCACGACGTCGAGTTTGTAGATGCTCCAGAACTCCGAAGCCTCGGTTTCGGCCGTACCGGTCATACCGGCCAGCTTGTGGTACATGCGGAAATAGTTCTGCAGCGTGATCGTTGCGAAGGTCTGCGTCGCAGCCTCGACCTTCACGTGCTCCTTGGCCTCGATGGCCTGGTGCAGGCCGTCCGAATAGCGGCGCCCGTCGAGGATACGCCCCGTCTGTTCGTCGACGATCTTCACCTTGTTGTCCATCACCACGTATTCGACGTCTTTCTCGAACATGGCGTAGGCTTTCAGCAGCTGGTGGATCGTGTGCACGCGCTCCGACTTGATCGAATAGTCGTTGACCACCTGGTCGCGCTTCTGCGCACGCTCCTCGTCCGAGAGGTTGCTCTTCTCCAGCTCGGCCACCTCGGCGCCGATGTCGGGCAGCACGAAGAACCCGTCCTCGTTGAAATATTTCGACAGCACCTCGTGTCCCTTGTCGGTCAGTTCCACCGAATTGAGTTTTTCGTCGATGACGAAGAACAGGTCGTCGGTGATCTCCGGCATACGGCGGTTGTTGTCCTGCATGTAGGTGTTCTCGGTCTTCTGCATCAGTGCCTTGACGCCCGTTTCCGAGAGGTATTTGATCAGCGGCTTGTACTTGGGCAGGCCCTTGTGGGCACGGTAGAGCTTCACGCCGCCCTCGTCGTTCTTGCCCTCCGAGATAAGCCGGCGTGCCTCGGCCAGCAGGCCCGTCACGAGGTTTTTCTGCAGGTTGTAGAGATGGTCGATGGCCGGGCAGTACTGCTCGAAGAGCTGGTCGTCGCCTTTGGGTACCGGGCCGGAGATGATGAGCGGCGTACGGGCGTCGTCGATCAGCACCGAGTCGACCTCGTCGACGATGGCGAAGTGGTGCTTGCGCTGCACCAGGTCGGCCGGCGACGAGGCCATGTTGTCACGCAGGTAGTCGAAGCCGTATTCGTTGTTCGTACCGAAGGTGATGTCGGCCATGTATGCCTTGCGGCGGGCGTCGGAGTTGGGCTGCGTGTCGTCGATGCAGGCTACCGAAAGCCCGTGGAACTGGTACATCGGGCCCATCCACTCCGAGTCTCGCTTGGCCAGGTAGTTGTTCACCGTGACCAGGTGCACGCCCTTCTTGGCCAGCGCGTTGAGGAATACGGGGAGCGTCGCTACGAGTGTCTTTCCTTCACCCGTCGCCATCTCGGCGATCTTGCCCTTGTGGAGCACCACGCCGCCGAACAGCTGTACGTCGTAATGGATCATGTCCCATTTCAGGTCGTTGCCGCCCGCCATCCAGTGGTTGGCATAGACGGCCTTGTCGCCCTCGATACGGACGAAGTCCTTCTCGGCGGCCAGATCCCGGTCGAAATCGTTGGCCGTGACGACCACCTCGTCGTTCTGTGCGAAGCGGCGTGCCGTATCCTTCATGATGGCGAAGGCTTCGGGCAGTATCTCGTCGAGCTTCTCCTCGATCTTCTCGTCGATGCGTTTGGTCGTCTCGTCGATCTCCTTCGAGATACGCTCCTTCTCCTCCAGCGAGGTTTCGGGCAGTTCAAGTTTGGCCTTCAGTTCCACGATGTCGGCCTCGTCCCGGGCGATGAAATCGGCGATCTGCTTCTTCAGCGCCTCGCTCCGGGCGCGCAGCTCGTCGTTCGAAAGGGCTTCTATCGAAGGGCATACCGCCTTGATCTTCTCGAGGTAAGGCTCGATCTGCTTGCGGTCTTTGTCGGCTTTCGAGCCGAAGAAAAGTTTGATTAAACTTGCAACTATTTCCATATGTGATTTCAGTTATTTCGGGGTTGTGTCCGTAAATCTTACAAAAGTAATGATTTCTTTCAAAACCACAAAATATTGCGGGGAGGAGTCCCCGTTTGCCGCAAAAAAATATATTTGCCCGTAAATTCCTGATTTCCCTGCAAAACCCTTATGGTTGTTAACAATTTGCGTTAACCCCACTAATCTGTCGTTCATGGAGCCTAAACTTCTTCCGGCCCGGTATTCCCTGGCAATCCTCTTCCTCGCCTGTGCGTTTTGTTGTCATGCCCAGTCCCGGGTCATCGAGGTACATCTCGAAAAACAGAAACCGGCCGTAAAGTCAACCATATGGGCATTCCCGCTTGAGGACGATACCGTACCTTTGGCCGAACTCCGTCCCCGGGCGACCGGATTGCCTGACGAGTGGAAGGCTTATTCCGTGACGGACGACTTCCCGCAGGCTCTCTATCAGGGTTTTTGTGCCGGGAAGGTCGATGAGCAGACCTGCATGCGGAAATTCGAGGCATGGCAGCGGGATACGACGGATTATTCTCCGTACCCCGTGCGGATATTTCTGATGGTTGCATTCGGCCGCGACGGTTCGGGGGTGGAACATGTGATGTTCGATACCGACGGCGACTACGATTTTTCGGACGAAACCGATTACCGGCTTGGGGAGCAGCCCCCGCTGGTAAGGATGGCCTACGAACGCGTCGTAAACAAGAAAATCGTGCCGGATATAACCTGGGTGGAGCTTTCGGATCGGTTCGGGGAGCGTAACCTGTTGATGTGGGAGACGACGCAAGGCCGGTTCTCGCTCGACGGTGTGGAGTACGCATGTACGATCGTGCCTGAGGGTTCGTACAACCGGCATTTATGCACAATTAAGATCGCGACCCGGAACGGAAGTGCGGAGTATGACTTGAAAGAATATGCCCGTTTGGGTGATGCGTGGTACCTGCTCGACAGCCTGGCGCCCGACGGACGTTACCTGCGTCTGGAGTGCGTTCCCGATGCCGAAGGCCGGGAAGCCATGCAGGTAGGCTTCCGGCCCTATGCTTTCACGGCCGTCGATATGGCGGGCCGGACGGTGCATTTCCCCGGTGATTTCGCCGGAAAGTATGTACTGCTGGATTTTTGGGCGTTGTCGTGCGGCCCCTGTGTGTATGAAATCCGTAATTATTACCCGGATATTTATGCCCGTTTCAGGAATTGCGGATTCGAGATCGTCGGCGTCGCGGACAATACCGCAGCCGAATTGCGCGGCTTTATGGATAAGTATGCGATGCCGTGGACGGTGATCGCCGACCGTGATAACGGGAAGGTGCGGCGAAACCCTTACGGGATTACTTTTTTCCCGACGCTGTTGCTTCTCGGCCCCGACGGGCGCATTCTCGAAAAAGGCTGGAATTTGCGGGGCGCGGAGCTGGAAAACGTCCTGCGCCGCTATATGCCCGACGCACCCCGGGCGGCGAACGAATGATTCCGGATGATAATTGGCGCGACCGCCTATTTCCGCTTTTTGTGTAACTTATAGTAGAGAACGTACAGGCCCGGCAGGCGGTTTATCAGGAAATGCCGGAAATCCCGGCGGCGGAATTCGAGCGGCATGATGCCTTGCCGGCGGGCTTCCCGGAGCATTTCGCGGGCGTTGCCGAGTTGCCTCACCACGGTCTGTTTGCATGCCAGGCTCATGGTCTTGCCCACATGCAGGCGCATCAGACGGGCGCCTGAGGGGTCTTCCGCCCCGATGCGGGAGGCGAAACAGGTCAGGCTTTTCATGGCGCGTACGAGGTCTAAGCGACTTTGCGGCTTGTAATTGCCCATGAACGAATCGCTGCGTTGCAGGTAGTTGTAAACCCGGACGGGGAGGTATTGGATCCGCCGTGCGTAATACAACGCGCGGGGTGTGAACTCTTCGTCCTCGTGCCAGATCGGAGCCATCCGCAGCGAGTTGGCGTCGAGCATCTCCTGCGAGTAGAGGTAGGCGTATACCATCGGCAGGAACCGGTCGCGTTGCAGGAAATCGACTCCGCGCTGCACGTCGGAGCCGTTTCCTGCGGAAATCCCGTCGCTCCAGAGTGGGACGTCGTTGCCGTTTTCGTCGATTCCAGCTATTTCGAAGCACAGCATGTCGAGCCCTCCGCACTCCATGGTTTCCACCAGGCGGCCGAGGACATTCGGTTCGAGGTAATCGTCTGCGTCGAGATACATGACGTACCTGCCAGCGGCGCGGTCGGTGCCGTAGTTGCGCGTGCGGCTCAGCCCCTCGTTGGGTTTGGTATATACATGTACGTTGGGGTGCCCCTGCGCCGCCTTTTCGGCGGCTGCGAGCGATCCGTCCGTCGACCCGTCGTCGATGACCAGAATTTCGTACTCCTCGGGAGATAAATCCTGCCCGAGGGCCGAAGCGATGCATTTCCCGATCAGTTTTTCGAGGTTGTACAACGGGATTATGATGCTGACTTTTTTCATATCACCGGAGTTCGAGCCACAGCAGGCGTTTCCTGATTTTTACGATCCACGAGGGATAGAAACATTTGCAGGCGAGCTTGTAACGGTAAACCAACCGTTTGCGCAGCAGTTTCGGATCGTAGGCCCTGCGTTCGGAGTTCGCGCGGTAGAGTCGTTTGAGCAGGCCGCGGTAGGTCGTAAGTTCGTCGCGCCGCAGTGTCCCGACCCGGAGGTTCATCTGCGTGTATATCCGCGATTCCTCGTCGGTGAGCGTCATGCCGAGGGTTGTGCGCAGCAGATCCCGCTGGATAGCTTGCGCGCTGAGGGTCTGCCGGTCTAACTGGCTGGTCGAAAGTTGGTTTTCCCACCTGCGGTAGAAAAACAGATGTTCCGGAATATTCGCCATGTGCATGTGGTCGGAAAGGTCTACCCAGAATTGGTAATCTTCTGCCATGGTATCCCGGAACTGCACTCCCGAACATCGGAACGCCTCGCTGCGCATCATGACCGCCGACATTGCGAACGGGCAGCCGAAAAGCATCTGTATCCGGATTCCTTCGTGCGTGGTGGGATCCTGGATCTTCTGTTTCCGGGCATCGTCCGGCCCGAACATCGTATAGTAACTGCCGCACAGGTCGATCTGTGGGTGCTGTCCGAAGAATGCTGTCTGGCGAGCGAAACGTTCCGGCGAACAGCGGTCGTCGGCATCCATGAACGTAATGAAACTCCCGCGCGCTGTCTCCAGCCCCCGGTTGCGGGTATAGGCGGCGCCGTGGTTCGCGTCGTTGCGCATCAGGACGATCCGTGCGTCTTGCGCGGCATAACGGCTTGCGATATCGTACGAGGAGTCCGTCGAGGCGTCGTCGATAACGATCAGCTCGAAATCCCCGACGGTCTGCCCGAGGATGTTGCCGATGCTTTCACCGACGAACCGCTCTGCGTTGTAGAGCGGCATGATGACGCTTATGAGGGGGGATTGCTTTTCCATCGTTGCCTGTTATTCGGTTGAACTTATGCTTTGCAGGATGCGCCGTCCGACGGGGCATTCCGTACAGCGTTTTGCAGGGCAGTATTCCGTGGCGAGTTGCAGCAGCGCCTGCGATTCGAACGCGTTGCGGATCGAAACGCCCGTGTTGCGCCAGTTGCGCATGTAACGGTTGTCCTCGGCTGGCAGGCGTTCGAGCAGCGTGAGGGCGCTGTCGCGCAGCGTTTCGCGCCCGGTGACGCTGCCATAGGCGAATTGCAGGACGGAAACGAGGTTGATGCCGATGATATTGGCCTTGAATGCTCCCAAACGCTTGGGGTGTTCGTCGCTTGCGATCCCCGGGATGTGGTGCGTGCGCCAGTAAGCCGACGCTTCGATGCAGAACAGCCGCCGGATATCCTCCTCCGTGCGGCATGACATGGCGCGTTCCATTACGAATTCGTCCTGTATGAAGAACTCCGCCGCCTGCGCCAGACGCAGTACGGGATGGTTGGCGGGGCGAACTTCGTCCAGTTCCCAGACTCCGGCCTCCAGCGGTTCGATGTCGTATTTGGCCGCCAGGTATTCGAAGTCGCGCGCCAGGTCGAGCGTGTATGCGTCGTGCGGATAGAGCGTCAGCAGCCCCGAAGCCCCGAAGAACATGGCTTCGACGGCCCGCGGCGCCAGCCGTTCGCGCAGGACGACCTTGTAGGGGACGCGGCGTGCCAGTGAGAGGTACGCCTCCTGGTTCCGGCGGTCGCCCAGCGTGCGGAAATAGAGCAGGTAGAAGGTCTGGTTCCAGTTCTCGGAAGCCTCTTCCCGCAGGGCGTCGACCATGCGCATCTTGCGTTCCAGCCGACTGAAGAGCAGTGCCGTGCATATTTCGCTGCGCTGCAGGGAGCCCAGCCCGGCGAGGTACCCGCCGCAGGCGTACGTCCCGGCCCCGGCCTGCAGCCGGTTCAGCATCCGATGCTCCTGTTCCGCGCCCATGTCAGAACATGTTGAGTTCGAGCAGCGCCTCCTCCGACATCATGCTCTTGTCCCATACGGGGTCGAACGTGAGGATGACGTTCACCGCCTTTACGCCGTCGACCTTGGCAACCTGCTGGTTGACATCCTCCACGAGCATGTCGGCCATGGGGCAGTTGGGCGCCGTGAGGGTCATGCGGATGTTCGCCACGCCGTCGGGCGTGTAGTCTATTTCGTAGATCAATCCCAGGTCGTAGATGTTGACCGGGATTTCGGGATCGTATATGTTCTTGAGCGTAAGGACTATGTCCTTCTCTATCTTCAGTATGTCTTCGGGTGTCATGGCTGTCTGTTATTTTTCGCTTTTGCTTGCGAACGCGAGCGCATAGAGCCGCATCTGTTTGACCATCGACAACAGGCCGTTCGAGCGCGTGGGCGAGAGGTTGGCGCTCAGGCCGATGGCGTCGATGAAATAGAGGTCGGTGTCGAGGATCTCCTGCGGCGTGCGCCCGTTCAGCACGCGTATCAATAACGCGATGATGCCCTTGGTTATTATGGCGTCGCTGTCGGCGGCATAGTAGACCTTGCCGTCCTCCAGGCGTGCGTCTACCCACACGCGCGACTGGCAGCCGTCGATCAGGTATTGTTCCGTGCGGTGCTCGGCTGCGATGGCCGGGAGCGAGTCGCTCAGGCCGATGAGGTAGTCGTATTTGTCGAGCCAGTCGTCGAATACCGAGAACTCCCCGATGATCTCCTCCTGTATCTTGTCCATATCTTTTGCTTTAAAACCTTACAAATCTATTATTTCCGGCAGTACTTCGCCTTCCGATGCCGCAGGCTCGGTGATCTCCAGCATACGTGCCACGGTCGGAGCCACGGCTGTCATGTCCACGCGGCGCTTTATGCGCTGCGGCCCGACGCCGACGCCGTAGAATACCAGCGGCACCTGCGTGTCGTAGCCGTACATCGACCCCGACGACGACCAGCAGCGCTCCTGCTCCTCGATCCAGCCGGGCATCAGGTTCAGGATGACGTCGCCCGAACGGCGGGGGTAGAAGCTGTTCTGCATCTTGCGGGCATAGCCGCTCCCGAAGTAGCTCGTCCGCATGGCCGTCGCCGAGAGGGCGTGCGACACGCCCCGGAACTGCATGGCGAAGATCGCCACCTCGTTCTGCACCTCGGCCAGATCGAGTCCCCGCTCGTAGATCAGGTTGTGGTTCAGGTAGACGCATTTGTCCTCGTACTCCAGCACCCAGTCGCCCATGCCGTAGCGGACGTTGAGGAAGCCGTTGACGATCACCTCGAACTGGCGGGTGTTGAACCGGTCGCTCTCTTCGTGCCCCGTGTCGAAAGAAGGGCTGGTGCCGTGGTCGGAGGTGAAGACGACGAGCACCTCGCCGTTTCTGACCTGGGCGAAGACGAAGGTCAGGAAATCGGCCAGGTCGCGATCCAGGCGGTAGTACATGTCCTCGACCTCGACCGACTCGGGGCCGTAGGCCTCGCTGATGCGGCGCGGCGTGTCGAGGCAGATGTTCAGCAGGTCGGGCGTCGCGTCGTCGCCGAGTTTGAACTGGGCGATGGCCTGCTTGGCGAAGCCCAGCACGGCGGTGTTGCCCGCCGGGGTGTAGAGCATTTTGTCGTAGTCCGACGTGAGTTTCAGGCGCCCTTCCCCCGGCTCGTCCTTGTCTTTCCTGCTTTTGCCTGTGAGAACGATGTCCCAGTTGCGGGTGTTGAGGTAGCGTCCCTTTTCGTAGAGCGTGCGCCACTCGGGGGTGATGTATGAGAGGTTGTAGCGTTCGCGGTTGCTGCGGGCTACCCATTCGGGTACTTCGGGGGCGTAATAGGGCGACGTTTCCCAGCCGCAGCGCGCCGAATCGAGCCAGAAGGCCTCGCCGCTGTGCCCGGCCATGATGACCGCCGACATCGCCTCGGTGGCAACCGAGACGGCTTTGGCTCCGGGCTCGTGTTGCAGGAGCGCCTCGGCGAGCGTCGGGGCTATCAGGTTGTAGGGCCCCGGGCCCTTGCGCCCGGCGATCAGTTCCACGGCGTCGTTTTCGACGTAGTCGCGCCAGCGGGCGCCGATTACGCCGTGCGTCGAAGGCATGGCGCCCGTGGTGAGCGTGGCGAGCGATACGGGCGTCGTGGTCTGCTGGTAGTCGTAGCGGCTGTCGGCGAAGACCGTGCCCCCGTCCAGCAGGCGCCTGAGCCCGCCTTCGCCGTAGTTGCCGGCATACCGGCCGAGGTCTTCGGCGCGCATCGAGCCTACGACGATGTTGACGACCAGGCGGGGGCGTGCCGCCGCGGCTTCGAATGCCGCCAGGGCGGCTATGGCAAGTAAAATGATCCTGTGCTTCATTGCGTGTGTGTGATTGGCCGCAAATTTACGAATTTATTTCGATACATCTGCGGAAATATTCCTCCTCGGCCTGAAAATCGACCTGCGGCAGTGCTGCGATCTCGCCTATCCTGCGGCGGCAGAACTCCCGGTAGGCCTCGCTGCGGGGGTTGCGGGGACGGTGCGCCGCCGCGACGACGATGTGCCGCACGTCGGGGAGCAGGCGTCGTGCCTCGTCCGAGAGCACTGCGGGGATGAATTTTTCCCAGACGTATTGTATGGCCTGCGCCGAGGGGTGCACCAGGTCGTCGGCGTAGAAACGGTAGTCGCGCAGGTCGTCGTTAAGCACTTCGTAGGCCGGGAAGTAGTGGACGGCGGCGTGCGCCGCGGCCAGCTCTTCGGCCGCCAGGCGGAGCGTGGCCTTGCTCACGGCGTTGCCTTCCAGCCCGTCGCCGAGGTGCCGCACGGGGCTGACCGTGAGGATGACCTCTTTCCCTGCGAGCGGCCCTGCGAGCAGGGCCGAAAATGCCCCGGTGATCTCCGCGACGCCCAGCCTGCGCCGTACGAATTCGGTCGCGGGCTGCCGGTGGCAGTTGGCTACCACCTGCCCGTTGTGTTCGTAGACCCATGCCGTGCCCAGGGTCAGCAATACCCGGTCGGCACGGCGCAGGGCTTCGGCGCCTGCCTTGCGGGCGGCGTTCATCGCAGCCAGCGCCTCGTCGGGCGACGCGGCCGAGAGAGAGCCGTGGAACCCGTAGTGGAACCACAGTTCGCCGTCGAAGTCCAGCTCGGAATGCTGTACGGGCGTCTCGTCCGCATAGCTGCGCAGCAAGGTCATCGCAGCATGGCTATGGGTATTGACCAGGCCCGGCATCGCCAAGGTATGGCTGCCGTCGATGATCTCAACATCACCGCCCGCCAGCAGATCCATTGGAACCTCTCCCAGTGCACGGATCTGTGTGCCGTCGATCAAAATGTCGCCATGTTCCACTGTAGGCTGGGTCATGGTCAGGTAATCCACGTTCTTTAGCAAAATCTTGGACATATTTTGGCCTCCTTAATTGGTCGCTTCTTCGTCATCCTCTGACTCATACAGGAACAAGGCAGCAGCAAAGCTCTGCGGGTCAAAGATCTGCAGATCGTTGATCTGTTCGCCGACACCGATCATTTTGACGGGCAGATCATATTCTGCACGAATGCCGATGGTGATGCCGCCTTTGGCTGTCCCATCGAGC
>OJSD01004404.1_pt1 | contig 10173 bp, 9 predicted proteins | sample 1599391 | NCBI WGS metagenome assembly OJSD01 (sample SAMN04168656, study PRJEB22393) | human gut metagenome | biome: human gut microbiome; feature: stool | host: Homo sapiens | collected 2014-03-17 | reverse complement strand
ATACGGCGACCACCGAGATCTACACTCTTTCCCTACTCGACGCTCTTCCGATCTCAGGTACAGCGTGGAGGAAGTCTGGCAGATGCCGCCGCCGATCTCGTCCACCGTCTCCCCCTGGACATAGGCGGGAGCCGCCTGATAGCCCCGGGCGGCGGTCCGCTGGCCCACCACGTCATTGTAGGAGAACACGTCGCCGCTGTTCATCACATACTCGTTGATGGATGCGGCGGACAGCTTCACATTGGACCGGCGGGCGGAGGTGCCGCCCACATGGGTGCGGGCCTCGCCCAGCACGTCCCGGAACAGCACCTGCTCCAGCTCCTCCGCCGTGACGGCGGGCAGCTCCACCTGGGCGGGGACGGTGACGGTCTCGCCGGGCGCGGCCGCGTCCAGCAGCCGCTGGGCCTCGTCCACATCGAAGTCCGCTCCGGCCTCCTCCGGTACGATGGCGCCCGTCTCCTTGTCATAGGAGGCGTTCTTCACCACGCCGGAGCAATCGTCGTAGATCTCCTGGGCGGTGAGGGTCTTGGCGGGAAGGATCCGAGCGTTGTTCACAAACACGCTGGCCGCCGCGCCATTGCCGCTGCCAGTCCATCTTTCCTGTGCAGTCCGCGCAAGATCTGCGGCGGACACGGACAGTCCGTTCAGGGCTTTTGTGATTTCGACGGCATCCTCCGTCACCTCGTAGGAGGCGTCCTGGGCCTCCCGGGAGAACTGCTCACTGAGCTGTTCCATTTTTACCTGGAAGATATCCTCCTCCGGCTCCAGCACGACGCCCAGTTGTCCATCTGCTCCGACCAGGCAGGCAAGATACTCCCAGCCCTTGACAAAAAAGCTGCTCCGGCCCTGCACGGCATCAAATGCGGATTGGGCACTGACCTCATAGTCCAGTTCCTCTGTGATGCCCAGCTCCCGATAGGTGCATACGGCGTCGGGGTCTGCGCCGTACAGCATATCTCCCTCCGGCGCGGATTCCCCATCCCCGGTCTCATCGGCCAGCGGTAAATAAAACTCTACGGTTTCCTCCGGAATCTCCTGCCGCAGCCGCTCCGCGGCCTGCTCCGCTGTGAGGCCTGCCACGTCCACACCATTGATGGTGGTGTTAGGGTAAAATATATCCAGGGAATTGGCATAGGCGCACAGGCCCACATAGGCGGCAAGCAATACCGCCACAATAACTCCTATGATAATTATCGGCTTTTTGCCGCCGGTTTTCAGCCGCTTCGGCGCGGTGGCTTCGTTCGTATTCGGTTCCATGAAGCCCCTCCTGTTGTTCTGTCGGATCGCCCAGACAAGCCGTGCTGTCCTAGCTTATGCATTCAGGATTTTATTTTAGCACGTTTTTTCTGGAAAATGGATTACAATCCCGTAACAATCAGAAGTTTCAGGCCTCTTTCCGACGCTGTTTCGGAATGCGGAGCGTCAGAACGATTTCGTCCTCTGTCTCCTCCCGCTCCGTCCGGGCGTCCACACCTGCGTCCCGAATCAGCCGCAGCCCCCGGTCCACACTGTTCAAAAACAATCGCACGTCCTTGATGATGTACGTCCGCCGTCCTGCGGGCGGCGCGGTCTGGAGGGCTGCCAGCCGCCGCTCTACATACTGCTCCGTCTGGGCCACATTCCAGTGCTTCGCCGCCGCCTGGCGCAGGGCGGTCAGCCGCTCGCCCTCGTCCTCCAGCCGCAGCAGGCAGCGGGCGTGACGCTCCGTCAATCCGTGTTCCACCAGCAGCGCCCGGCAGGCCGGGGACAGCCGCAGCAGCCGCAGCTTGTTGGCCAGAGCCGAGGGGGACATGCCCAGCTGGGCCGCCACCGCCTCCTGGGTCATGCCCGTCTGGTGGAGAAAGGCGGCGATGGCCTCCGCCTCCTCCAGGTAATGCAGATCCTTGCGCTGCAAATTCTCCACAAGGGCCAGCAGGGCGGAGGCCCGCCCGTCCACCTCCGCCTCCAGGCAGGGGACGGTCTCCAGACCCGCCAGCACGGCTGCCCGCAGCCGCCGCTCCCCCGCCACCAGCTCCCAGCCCGCCGCGGTCCGCCGCACCGTCAGGGGCTGGAGGATACCGTGGCGGCGGATGGATTCCGCCAACTCCCGGAGCCCCGTCTCCTCAAAGGTCCGCCGGGGCTGCATGGGATTGGGGCGGATTTCCGCCGCCGGGAGCCACAGCACCTTCCGTTCCGGCCTGTCCATGGGACCACCTCCGTTTCATTTCCTTTATTTTACAGGTCCTGTCCCAAAAAGGCAGGGGGAATCTGTCGAGGCGTCCCCCACGCCGCAGGAAAAGCGGCCGCCCATTGGGCGGCCGCCATGCGAACACTGCATATTCCATTACCGGGACGGTTCCTCCGCCAGGCGCGCTTCGTAGGCCGCCTGATCCGCCCGGCCGGGCCTGGTGGCCCGCAGGGCCTTCACGATCAGGGCCGTGGTGGCCTGGAGGAACACCGGAGAAAAGGCCACCGGAAACAGCACGTCTCCGGGGAAATAGGCCTCGGCCAGCACCGCCCCAGCGCTGATGTTCCGCATCCCGGCGTTGAGGGCGACAGTCTGCACTGTGGGGAAGTCCAGCTTCAACAGCCGCCCCGCCCAATACCCCAGGAAAAAGCCCAACAGGCACAGGAAGAACACCACGATCATCACCCGCACCAGGGTCGGTGTCAGGTTCCGGAGGAAGGGCGCGCAGCCGGTGGCATTGGCCGTGATGATGAGCAGCAGGGCCGCCTTGGCGGGCAGGGACAGCTTCGGCTTCAGCGTGACCGCCACGGCACCCTTTGTCAGCTGGTACAGCACCATGGCTACCAGAGCCGGAAGCGCCACCATCAGCAGCAGGTCCCGCATCATGCCCCAGGTGTCCAGCTCCACCACCGAGCCCACCAGCAGCTTCATGGTCAGGGGGATCACCACCGGGGAGAGGAGTGTATCCAGCAGCACCACCGAGAGGCACAGGGCGGTATTGCCCCGACTCATGCCCACCCACATGAGGGACGCCACACCGGTGGGCACTGCATACTCCAGCACCAGCCCGATGGTAAACAGCGGCGCGTCCGGAAAGCACAGCGTCCCCAGGCCCAGGGTAATGAGGGGCATCACCACGTGGAGCAGGCCGAAAATCACCGCCACCGGCAGAGGGTGGCGGACCACCTGCGCCAGCTCCCGGAAGCCGCCGCCCAGGCTGTTGGAAAAAGTCATGAAGGCGAACAGCCCTACCGTCACCCCGTTCAGGTGGGAGAGCACCTCCGGAAAGGCAATACCCAGCGCCACACAGCAGAGCACCACCGGCGCCATGTGTCCGCCCAGGAAGCCATCCAGGCGGCCGAGCGTTTTCAAATCCGATCCCCTCTTTTCCAGTTCCTGTTCAGCGGCAGAGATAGGAAAACCAGCCCTCAGCGCTCCGTGTCTCCAGGATCTCCCAGCCGTTTTCCCGCAGGCGGTCCGCCACCTCCTGCGCCCGGTCGTCGATGATGCCGGAGCAGAGGAACAGTCCGCCCGGAGCCAGCATGGGCCGCACCAGCGGAGAAAGGCCGATGATGACGTCCGCCACGATATTAGCCACCACCATCTGCCAGCCGCCGCCCAGATCCGCCCGCAGAACCGCGTCCCCCAGTACATCTCCGATCCGGACGGTGTAGGTGTCCTGCCCGATGCCGTTGAGGGCGGCGTTCTCATAGGCTACGCCCCGGCACTTGTTGTCGATATCCACCGCCGCGGCGGAGGCCGCCCCCAGCTTCAGCGCCGCGATGGAGAGGATGCCGCTGCCGCAGCCCAGGTCCAGTACCCGCTCGCCGCCGCGGATGGTCTTCTCCAGCGCCGTCAGGCACAGGCGGGTGGTGGCATGACTGCCGGTGCCGAAGGTGAGGCCCGGATCCAACACCAGGGCCACCCGCCCGGCGGCAAGGCCCGCCCGGACCTTGGGGTCCTCCCGCAGCCACTCCGGCACCACCAGCAGCCGGTCCCCAATCTCCATGGGCTTGTAATACTGCTTCCAGTTGTTCTCCCAGTCGGCGTCCTCCAGGTCATCCAGGGTCATCAGCAGGGTGCCGCAGTCGTCCCGGGTCTTTTTCAGCTCCTCCAGGGCGATGCGGACCTCCCCCAGCTTGGCGAAGCCCTCGTCCCCCGCCTCCAGATAGAAGGTGATCCGGGACCGGCCCTGCATCTCCTGCCGCAAATCCTCGTCCACATAGTCCCAGTACTGCCCGTTGTTCTCCAGGAAGTCCTCGAACTCCGTCTCGTCATCGATCACCACACCGTCGATGCCCAGGGCGGAGAGCATCGTCTCCACCGGCTCCAGTCCGGTGTGGTTTGTGTCGATATGTACCTCCAGCCATTTCACAGCCGTCACCTCATCTCTCCGCCGGAGCGGAATTATATTTGATCTCCAGGGAAAAGCGCCCCTCTGAAGGGACGCTTTTCCGTCCGGCCTCACCGGCGGCTGCCCAGGAAGAACAGGGCCAGCGTGCCAGGGCCGGAGTGGTTGCCGATGACCGGCCCCACGTAGTTGATATAGATGTCCTGTACGCCGAAGCGGCGGCGCACCTCGTCCGCCACAAACTCAGCGTCCGCCTCGCAGTCCCCGTGACTGATGAAGATAGTCTGTCCCGCCGGGTCGATGGCGCTCTCCGCCATGCGGTCCACCAGGGCCAGCAGGGACGCCTTCCGCCCCCGGGTCTTGCTGACGGGCACCAGATGGCCCGTGTCATCCACATGCAGCACCGGCTTGATGGACAGCATGGTGCCGAGCAGGGCCGCCGCAGCGCTGACCCGGCCGCCACGCTTCAGATGGTTCAGGTCATCCACGGTGAACCAGTGGCACACCTTCGCCTTGGTCTCCTCCGCAAAGACGTGGACCTGGTCGATGGTCTTCCCCTTCCGCTTCTCCTGGACGCAGAGGTATACCAGCAGCCCCTGGCCCAAAGAGGCGCTGAGCGTGTCCACCACAAAGATCTTCCGTCCGGGGTATGCCTCCCGCAGGTCATCGGCGGCGATCACCGCCGACTGGTAGGTGGTGGAGAGCGCGGAGGAAAAGGCCAGGTACAGCACGTCCCTGCCGCTATCCAGAATCTTCCGCATAGCCTCATCAAACACGCCCACGCTGATGGCGGAGGTGGTCGCCAGGGCGCCGGCGCGGAGCCGGGCATAGAAGTCCTGGAAGCCGATCTCCCGGCTGTCCAGGTAGTTGTGGTACACCCGGTCCTCCATATTCAGGCTCAGGGGCAGCACCTCCAGCTCCAGATCCGCCGCCATCCGGGCGGTCATGTCGCAGCAGCTGTCTGTCAGGATCACAAAATCATCCATGCTCAGTCCTTCTCCTTTTCCTTTTTGGCCCGTTCTTTGCTTTTGGCGTGGGCGGCGCTTGCTGCCTCCTCCCGGGCCTCCTGCCGCTGGCGCAGCAGCGTCACATACCGGCTGCTGGCCACGCCGGCGGCGTAGCTCATCAGAGCAAAGTGGATGGCCGCATCCGCCAGCTCCTCCTCCCCGGTGCGGTCCTCCATCTCATCGGCCACGGCGTTCAGCGCCTTGTTGAGGCTCCCGCAGAAGGCGGCGTACCCGTCGGAGATGGGCCGGTCCCCCTGCAGCTCCTCCCGGATCAGCAGATCCATATCCCGGGTGGACATCACCCGCTTCAACACACAGATAGCGGTGAGATAGGCCAGGTGGTCCCGGTTGTATTTCTTCCCCTCCGCCCGGGGCACCAGGCCGCTCTTCGTGTAGTTGTTCACCATGGCGGCGGTGAGGCCGTCATCCTCGTCGAACCGGATCACCTGCCGGTCCATATAGCTGAGCACCTGGTCCATATATAGGGAGAAGTCCGGCAGCTGGTCCCAGGGCACCGGGCGCTGGGTCCGCAGCCTCTCCCGCAGGGCCGTCAGATCATACATGCGGATACACTCCTTCCGCCGTGCGGCACGGCTTTTATTCAGAGGTAGTATACCACGCAAATCTGATTTTGTAAATCACGTTTTCCAGGGTCCGGTATTGCATTTTCTGTTAGCAGTTATTTTCCCACACAGAATCGGGAAAAAATGCGGGAGACAATCTCCTCCTTCGCCGTGCGGCCTGTCAGCTCTCCCAGCGCGTCCAGGGCCTCCTCCGCGTCTGTGAGCACCGCATCCGGGGTCATTCCGGTCTCCAGGGCCTCCAAAGCCCGGCGGACTGCGTCCAGGGCCCGGCGGGCGGCGTCTTCCTGCCGCCGGTCGGTCAGCAGGCTGCCCGCCTCCCCCGGGTCCCCGGCGGGAAACAGGGCTGCTACGGCGTTTCCCAGGTCCTCCAGTCCCTCGCCAGTGACGGAGGACAGGGACACCACGGCGGCAGGCGGGGCCAGAGGGCCCTCTCCGGCGGGAAAGACCGCCCCAGCCGTCCGCAGCCCCCCCGCCATATCCCGCTTAGTGAACACCAGGAGCCAAGGAACTCCGCACCGGGCCACATCCGCCAGCAGAGATCCCTCTTCCGGGTCCTCCGGCACCGCACCATCCACCACCGCCAGCACCAGCTCCGCGGAGGCGATGGCTCTCCGGCTCCGCTCCACCCCCAGCTGTTCCACCGGGTCCTCCGTGGCCCGGATGCCGGCGGTATCGATGAGCCGCAGCAGGACCCCGCCGCAGAGTACGGACTCCTCCACCGTGTCCCGGGTGGTGCCGGGGATGTCGGTGACGATGGCCCGCTCATACCCCGCCAGGGCGTTGAGCAGCGAAGACTTGCCCGCGTTGGGCCGGCCCACAATAGCCGTGCGGACGCCGGATTTCAGTACCTGTCCCCGGCGGCAGGTGTCCAGCAGCCGCTCCAGCCGCCCAGCGGCGGACCGGAGGGCAGCGGCGATCTCCTCCGGCCGCACATCCTGAATGTCCTCGTCCGGGTAGTCCACCACCGCGTAAAACCGGGAGGTGACTTCCAGCAGCTCCTCCTGGACCGGCTCCAGCACCCGGCGCAGGCCGCCGTCCAGCTGGGCGGCGGCGTTTCTGGCCGCGGCGGCGGTCTCCGCGTCGATCAGGTCCACCACCGCCTCCGCCTGGGTCAGGTCCATCCGGCCGTTCAAAAACGCCCGCTTGGTGAACTCCCCCGCCTGGGCCTGCCGGGCCCCGGCAGCGAAGAGGGCAGACAGCAGTTCCCGCAGCACCACGGGGGAGCCGTGGCAGTGGAACTCTGCGCAGTCCTCCCCGGTGTAGCTGCCCGGCCCCGGGAACCGCACCGCAAGGCCCCGGTCAATGACCCGGCCCGCCCGGTCCAGCATCTCTCCGAACACCATTTTCCGGGGCTCCTGGGCGGCAAAGGGACGGCCGCCAGCCGCCCGGAACACCCGCCCGCACAGGGCGAAGCACCCGTCTCCCGACACCCGGACGATTCCGATGGCGGTGGCGGCGCTTCCAGTGGCGATTGCCGCGATCACATCCATCTGCCTCACGCTCCCTTCCCGCCGGGACGGTTCTCCTCGCCCCAGATGCACATAGCGTCCAAAATGGGGATGAGGGACCGCCCCCGCTCCGAAAGGCTGTACTCCACCTTGGGGGGAATCTGGGGATACTCCTCCCGCTGCACCAGGCCGTCCGCCTCCAGCTCCTTCAGGGAGAGGCTCAGCGTCTTGTGGGAGATGGTCCCCAGGCGCCGCTTCAGCTCGTTGTACCGCAGAACGCTGTACTCCGCCAGCCAGTAGAGAATAATCATCTTGTACTTACCGCTCACCAGGGACATGGTGTAGCCGAAGCCCGTCTCTTCAATCCCGGTGCCCGCCGTGATGCATGGCTCCATTTTATGCTCTCCTTTTGGTTAGTATCTTACACCGATGTGCGTACTTTACAAACAGAGAATATCATAGGATACTGGGGACATCAAGAAAAAAGGAGCGATTCTGATGTCAAAGCAGATTCTGATTCTCAACGGCAGCCCCCGCATCCACGGAAACACTGCGGCGCTGATCGACGCGTTTACTGCCGGAGCGGAGGCGGCGGGCCACACCGTTGCCCGGTTCGATCTGGCCGCTCTGGACATCCACGGCTGCCGGGGCTGCCTGGGCGGCGGAAGGGATCCCCGGCACCCCTGTGTCCAGCGGGACGGCATGGACGCCGTGTATCCGGCCTACATGGCCGCGGATGTGGTGGTGCTGGCCTCGCCCATGTATTACTGGAGCATCTCCGGACAACTGAAATGCGCCTTTGACCGGCTGTTCGCGGTGGCGGAACTGGGCCCCGATCTGGCAAATCCGGTCAAGGACGCGGTGCTTCTGATGGCGGCGGAAGGCGACACGGAGGAGAATTTCGCCCCGGTGCGGGCCTATTACAAGGCGCTGCTGGACTGCCTGGGCTGGAAGGATGCGGGCATTGTATACGCCGGCGGGAACATGGCCGTCGGGGATATCCAGGCCCATCCGGAGCAGCTGGAGGCCGCCCGGCAACTGGGCGCGGCGCTGTAACCGCCCCGCAGTTGTCCTGACGAGAACGAGGACGGGCGCTGGGGCCTCCTTGTGTTTTCGGGTACGCGGTGATATAATGCAGCCATCAAAACCAAATGCCGTTGGAAATCATGATGCCGCCCGCCGGTTCTGCTTTCACGACTGACAGCCGCGCCGAACGAGCCGCAAAGATACAGAAAAGGAGGAATACAGCATGAAAGCGCACGTTTTTGCGCTCTGTCTGTCGCTGTCCCTGTGCCTAGGGTTGCCCCTGCCCGCGTTGGCCTTTGCCAGCCCCTTCACTGATGTGCAGGAGACCTCCTCCTACTATGATGCCATTCTGTGGGCCGCAGAAACCGGCGTCACCAACGGCACCACAGCGTCCACCTTCTCCCCCGATGCGCCCTGTACCCGGGCCCAGCTGGCCGTGTTCCTATGGCGGGCGGCCGGCGAGCCGAAACCCGCGCTGGCAGAACAGCAGTTCATGGATGTGACGGATCCCAGCGCCTACTACTACGGAGCCGTCCAGTGGGCTGCAGAGAAGGATATGTGGGGATTCGGGACCTTTGCGCCCCATGCGGTGTGTACCCGGCTGGACGCGGTATTCTTCCTGTGGCGCGCCGCCGGCAGCCCGGATATGGAAGGAGAATTTCCCTTTGCCGACGTCCCCTTCGGGGACGGAGACGGACACGGACAGCCCCTCTACTGGTACGCTGACCAGGCGGTGTTGTGGGCGGTGGAGAACGGTGTCGCCAGCGGTACCACGGAGACCACATTCTCCCCGGACACTCCCTGTACCCGGGGTCAGATCGCCACATTCCTGTATCGGGCCGCTCAGGCAGAGACTTCCGCGAAGTAGGGAACGATGAACTGCAGGCAACGAAAAAAAGGCGGCGGCTGCCAGAGGCAGCCGCCGTCTTTCGTCCAAAGCGTCCGGGTACACGATGCGCCCGGACGCTTCCAGTTGACAGGGAATGGAACAGGATGGAGACCTCGTTATTTGATCCGCTCGCCGGCGGCTTCCTTGGCCTTGATCTCCTTCACAGCATCCTTGTGAGAGAGGTTGACACGGCCCTTCTCGTCAATGTCGGTGACCTTCACCCACATCATGTCGCCCACCTTGCAGGCGTCCTCCACCTTCTCGATCCGGTGGTCCGCCAGCTTGGAGATGTGGACCAGTCCGTCCTTGCCGGGGGCCAGCTCCACGAAGGCGCCGAAGGTCATCAGCCGCACCACGCGGCCGTAGTACAGCGCGCCCACCTCCGGGACGAACACGATGTCGTCAATGCACTTCTTGGCGGCGTCGCAGCTGGCGGCGTCCACGCCGGCGATGAAGATGGAGCCGTCGTCGTTGATGTCGATCTTGGCGCCGGTGTCGGCCACGATCTTCTGGATAACCTTGCCGCCGGAGCCGATGACCTCCCGGATCTTGGAGGGGTCGATGTGCATGGTCAGCATCTTGGGCGCGTACTTGCTGACCTCCTTGCGGGGCTCGGAGATGGCGGGCAGCATGATCTGATCCAGGATCTCGCACCGGGCGTCATAGGTGATGTCCAGGGCCTCCTTGATGATCTCCATGGTGAGGCCGTCGTTCTTCAGGTCCATCTGGATGGCGGTGATGCCCTTCTTGGTACCGCCCACCTTGAAGTCCATCTCGCCGTGGAAATCCTCCACGCCCTGGATGTCGATGAAGGTGGTGAAGGAGCCGTCGTCGTCCTGGATCAGGCCGCAGGAGATGCCGGCCACGGGGGCCTTGATGGGCACACCCGCGTCCATGAGGGCCAGGGTGGAGCCGCAGATG
>OJSD01004400.1_pt1 | contig 10183 bp, 4 predicted proteins | sample 1599391 | NCBI WGS metagenome assembly OJSD01 (sample SAMN04168656, study PRJEB22393) | human gut metagenome | biome: human gut microbiome; feature: stool | host: Homo sapiens | collected 2014-03-17 | reverse complement strand
CATTATCATAAACACTGGCATAATCTTTTCCATTCCTTATTACTGTAAGAATTGCCCTCATTTCTCCAGCCGTCACCGCTGCCTGGTCTCCCGCCACAGACACTTCCACCGCCAGCGCATCCACGCCCTCTGCCAGCTCATACCCCTCCGGCAGCTCTGCTTTAAACTCATAGGTGCCTTCCAGTGGCCAGCGACCTTCTTCGTCCTGCACATACTCCGGACAGCTCCAATTGGTGATCAGCAGATTCTTTTCTTCCCCATCTTCAACGTTTTCACCGTCTTTGCCTTTTTCCACCCGAGCGATAATGGCCGATGGTAAATATTCGGTAATCTCTGTAAAGGATGGCTGCGCTTCCTCAGTGATTCCGGTGAGCTCCAGTCTGCCATCAAGCAGATTTTCCTCCGGATCAAACCATGACCAGGACAGGATCTTCGTCTGTGAAACCGGTGTGACGGTTCCACCTGTGGTTGTGGTATCTTCCGCATTGGATGGCGTGCTGACAGAAAGTGCTGCCTCGTTCTGGGTAGGCACATCATTTAAGTTTTTATTTTCATCTGCATTACCAGAAGAATCCTTCCGGTCTGCGGCTTTTTCTCCAGCTTGCTCTTTCTTAGAATCATTCTTGCCTGTATTGGAAGCAACAGCATCCAACGTGTCGGCATTCTCACTATTTTCCTTCTCTGTATCCCGTATACAGCCACTTTCTACACTGCAAATGTGGGTACATTCCGTAGGTTCCTTTCCGATCTGGGATGGAGTTGCTGTTTTGTCTGCATCTTTGTAGCACTCTGCCGTATGCACATGGACACACCGGTTATTCTCTGTATCCGGCCGGATCTCTCCCCATGCTGTATTCCCAAAAGCTGTCGATATTGCCAACGACATGGCCAGCCAGATTGCCGCTGCTTTTCGTGTATTTTTCATTACCACAACGCCCCTTTCTGATTCCTTTTCACATTTAATGTACGCTCATAAAGTCAGTCTATTGCTCTGCTTTCATTATTTAATAATCCGCGCGACATGTCAAGCAAATGCACACGAATTGTTGTTTTTTGGCACGAAAAAAAATAAATAGAAATCCGGAAGGATTCCCAAAGCCTGCGGATCCCTTCCGGATTATTCTATACTTAGTGCAAGAGCATCTCTCCGCGAAGATGCGCAGTGATTCTGATAGAAGCATGTCAGCTTCGCTGACCAGAATCACGCGCCAAGTCTCACGGAGGTTCGGCTTGAAACTCGCTTTACTGCTTGCTTCTTCCGTCCCAGACACCGTTTTTATCTACATAGTATCCATCCGGTGTCCTTTGTCCGGCGTACATAATCCCTCTCTTTCCATCGGAACTCGGGTTAAAATAGTACCAGACTCCATCGAGAAGCACCCAGCCGGTCTGCATGCCGTGTTCCAGATCCATATAGAACCAGCCGCCGTAATCCTCATCTCTTAACCAGCCTGTCTTAGCATAACCCGTTTCATCAAAGGCCCACCATTTTCCGTTGATCTGCTCCCAGCAATGCGAAACACCACCGGAATCACGCACGCTTCCCTTCGGGTAGGTATTATCTGCAAAGCGTAACCACCAGCCATGCTCATCCAGCATCCAATGGCTCTTTCCGTCATTGGCAAAGCTGTTTGTTTCTCCTGTGATAATTCCTGCCATACTGTCGATCGTTCCTTTGACCGAATCCTGTCTGATTACACCGCTGCCGGAGGTTTTATTCTGTCCGGAAGACGAGCTGTTGCGGTTTGGTTTTTCTGGCTTATCCGAATCATCCGTTCTGTTCGATCCGTTCGGTTTGCCTGATCCTCCCGGCTTGCCCGTTTCACCCGGTTTTTCCGTTTCACCCGGCTTTTCCGTTTCACCCGGTTTGCCTGTTTCGTCCGGCTTTTCTTCCGTTGCTGTCACTTCTGCCGTACCGGTCATCGCTGCGATCTCATAACGAGCGGATGCCCATTCATTCGGTGTAAATACCACCTCGTAGCTATGGGTGCCCGCCTGTGCCGTCTGGGCCGGATTCTTCCAGGCAAAGCTTCCGTATTCGGTGCTTCCTCCTGATAAGGCAGAATCACTCAGAGGACTTCCCGCCTTCACCGACGCTGCCGTCGGCCAGGTGATCTGCGGTGCAGCCACCTTTCCGATCGCGAAAGTATACGCAGCCGGAGCAGGCGTGTTGTATTTGGCCGCCCACACATCGTAAGTGTCAAAATCAAACTCGGCTGTCATCCGGTGCGTTCCTACGGATGCGACTCCCGGCTTTGGCAGGTTGAGAACCGCAGTTCCAGCTTCCCCTACAGGGATCGTATCCGGAACCTGATTTCCATTATCATAGAAGCGGATCTTACCCTGCAGCTTGTCACCATACGCTCCCTGAATACTTGCAATGATATCAAAATCATCCTCGTAGGTTCCGAGAATCCCTTCCGGCTGCTGCGCTCCGGTACTCCGGTTCACAGCCGTTAAGGTAAGGGTGAGTGTTCCTTTTTCAATGGTGATCGTTCCCTTTGCCGGTGTGCTTGTGCCAAGGTAATTTGTTCCCTCTGCCATGGTAATGCTTACCTCTGCAGAACCAGTGCCTTTGATGGTTGCCTGTCCCTGTGTATCCACGGTGAGAACATTTTCATCGGAGCTTGTATAGGTCAGAGCCCCATCTCCCATTACATTCACACCCGTCAAGGAAAAGCCGTCATCTCCATAGGTTTTTTCTCCGGTCCATGCTTGCGGATCGATTGAAACCGAACCCTGTATCCGATGGATGGTTCCGGTCTGAGCTGGATATGTGATAAGGTAATTTTGCAGATTCACTGCACTCTCACCCGTCTCAACCCTTGCCTTTGAGGAATCAATGGTTACCGCCTTACCGGTTCCGGCATTGGCATCTTCAAAGCTTCCCTTCAGGCCACTGATAGTATAGCTCTGACCCGAAGCTCCTATCTCTACCGTCGCCTTTAATGCGATATTGGTACTTCCGTCATAGTCTTTTTCAATAGGTGTCGTAAGAACTGCGGTCAACTCTTTCGGTGATATCTCCGGAATCACACTTTGGGTCAAAGGTTCTCCATACTGCCCTTCTGATGTTTCAGTCGGTATAAATTCTACCTGATATGCAGTGGTTCCCTTTACCTCCGGACAAATGGAGGAAGCGGACGTTCCGCTCTGATTCGCACTGAACTTCCATGTTCCGGAAACCGGTGATCTACTATAATTAACAACCTGAAATCCCTCTGCCAGCTGTACATGAATCTGATCAAGTGTCTGTCCATAGGTTCCCGTCGTTTCAAAAGAAACTTTGCCGGCGGGACCGTCGATCAGTAATGCATCCGGTGTTGTCACTTCCAAACGATCAGCTGGCTTCGATGCAAAACTGTTTTCTGTTGCTTTCACACGAAGGGTTATATAATAGGTGTGAGCTGGCTTCGGCGACGTAAACGTCTTCCCCGTCTGCCACTGAAGCTCACCATCCGCAGATTCTGAAATTCCGTACTCACAACCGGAAACGCCCTGTCCCTTTACCCTGATGGAGTAGCTGTCTTTCGTTACATCTGTTCCCTGTATCTGGGCCGGTTTTTCCGGTCTTGCCGGAATCTTTATCTCGACTGCTTCACCTTCTGTGGTGGAACCTGTAGCCGCCTTTCGCACATACAGAGTAATCTCGGTCGCACTCTCCGGCTGTTTATCCAGAATTTCTGTCAGAGGAACCTCGCCGCCTGCCGAGATTCTTGTCCAGGTTGTGGCATCCTGAGATTCCGCATATTCGAGCTCATACAGAGCCATATTTTTCAGGACTTCTCTTTGATAATCAATAGAGGTCTGTTCACGCTCCAATACATTCTCATCCTTACCTGCCTCAACCTTTCCGGTAAATTCCACACCGCCAAAGGAGGCTTTCACTGCCTCCGAAGCCGGAAGGTACATATAGAGCTTTCCGCTGGCATCTGTCCGGACATCCTTAAAGCCGTAGGAGCTTCCTTCAATACCTGCTTTTTCAACCAGTGTATTATTCTCATAGATACCGGTCAGATCCGCTGTGGTGTAATAAACCGGGTTACCCTTCGCATCTTTTGGCTTATTCTGTTGCCCCTTTCCATCTACCTGTTCCCAACCATAAATGATCGGTCGCGGTATATATCCATTCGCCCCTATCAAACAGATCGTTCCGCCCGTAATCGTCACATCAGTTTGTGGCAGTGTAGAATTGTCATCCCCCTTTCCAATATGAGCAACTTTCCTATAGTCTGGGTCTTTATTATCTAAGCATATTGTGCCGCCGTCAATCAGCACCTTCGATGAACTGTATTTACCACTTCCGATGCAGGCTCCCCATTTAGAATAGGCTGTAATCATTCCACCATGAATCTCAATCTTTGCAATTATCGCTGAACTTCCAGGGGCATATCCATAACCGCTTCCAATTCCGGCACCACTCCACGAGCTTGCATTCACCGTTCCGCCTTCAATCACGATTTTACCGGTTCTTTCCTCCTTCCTAAAAGCACCTCCTGTTCCGATTCCGGCACCATCACTACTTTTTGCAGTTACATTTCCTCCGCTAATCCGTATTTCTTCTACACTTTTTCCTACCGAAGCACCGATAGCCGCTCCTTTAGAAGCGGAAGTTGCACTTACATTTCCCCCCTTGATGTGAATGATTCCTGCATCCTGTTCTACATTTCCTCCAATTGCTGCACCCGTCTTGCTTACCTTTGTGTTATTGAGCACCTCTATGGAGCCCGGCTGTTCCGGTTCCTTGTCAATCGTAAGCTTTGCATCCTTCGCCACGCTGATGCCGGCAGGTGAAACAGTTAACCTTGATGAAGATTTCTCTGATTTATTAATCGAAATCTTGTTTTCCCCTTCCAGATAGGTGATCACCTGGGACTCTCCGTTTATCTGAATCGGTGCGATAGCCTTTTCCGGGGTAATCGTAAGATTCTTTAATACGAGCTTTAGTTCCCTGGAAGCTGGGATATCCACGGAGAGATGATACTTCTCTACATTATTCCCAGATGAAGTGATCCGATAGCATTTATCATAGGACTGGTCTATTAACCTTGCTGTAACCACCTGGCCGGAACCATCTGTTTTAGAATATAATATTGTCAGCTTACCATCTTCCCCGGAAAAAGATATATTTCCAAGGGAAAGATCCAGCTCTCCCTCCAGTGCCTCTGCCGCATTTAATACGATGATATCCGTTCCGGCAGCCTCTGCCTTTACCGTTTCGTTGTCCAGAGTAAAGCTTCCACCGGAGCTGCCTAATTCTGTGATACCTGTATTTATCACAAACCGGTAATTTCCGGCCGGAAGATATGCCAGAGCATATGCATGATTGCCTGCTGCTGCATCGATTGTCAGCTTCCCGTCAAAGGCAAACTGGCCTTTGTCCTGCTTTAATTCCACCGGAGCTTCTAAGGCTCCAGCCAGCCGTCCGGCTGTCAGGGATACATTCTCTGCCGCCTGCACCTTTGATGAATAGAAGTGGAACCGGACAGGATACAGGGGTTCTCCGATGGTGAGAGAAAGCTTCGTTTCCTCCTCTGACTTCATCGTGAGGGTTCCTGTTACTGTAAAGCTATTCGTATTTTCTCCTTCCCCTCCTTCTTCCTGTACCTGAACCGATACCGGAACCTCTCCGAACAGAGGCGTATACCAGCTGACATTACCAGTCTTTATCTGATAACCGGAAGCTTTTTGAGATGAATAGGTTACTACATCCGGTGCAGTGCCGCCTTCGCTTGCTTCTTCCCCCAGTCGAACCGTCAGTGTATAATTCTTATCATTCTTCAAACGGCCATCATGGATGGTCAGATCCATTGTCTTCTGGTAAGCGGCTTTTCCCAGCGTGACGGAGATGGCTTCATCCTTTCCTTTGTTTAGAACAACCCTTCCATCCATCGTCTTACCTTCCCCGCCACCGGAAGGCTTCAGCTCTACAACCATCTGCATATTTCCAGAATGGCCTATCCACTGGGTTATATCCGGTATCGCTCCCCTGAATCCGGAGACGGTCATTTCTGCCTTTGTCTGATAAACCGGGTTTGTTCTTTCTGTATCATTCTCCCGATACAGGGATATGTCAGCCTGATAGGTTCCACCTGATAGCTGGTTATCATAAGCGGTGATCCGGAATGTTTTTTTCCCGTAGGTGCATTCTCCCCGGGGAGCAATCTTGCTTTCAAGCGGCAGCTCCAGCTGCACCTTCTCGGAAATAGTGACACTGCCGCCTTTCATGCTATTTCCATTAACATCCCTTAACACTCCATAACCAATATTTCCGCCCTTTACCTTCACAGATCCACTTAATATCTGGATCTCACCACAGGATAATTTTAAATCACTCACTCCATTCCATCCGCTGCCGATGGCTGCTCCCAGATATCCCCACGCACTATTATAAGAAGATACGGTTATATCGGGAGCTTCGCCATTCGCCCCGTCGATCACGATCGTGTCTACACCTCCACCAGTTCCGCCTCCGATTCCGGCTCCTGTATTCTTTCCTCCTGTTGCGGTTAGCCTTCCACCCAGTATTTTAATGGTTCCGCCGATTCCATAGGTACCGGTTCCGATTCCGGCTCCTCCTTGATAATCCGTCACTCCGGAAACCCAATAAACTCCACCTTCAGCTGCAATGGTTCCACCCTTGATTATAATCGTTCCTGTCCCATATTTCGTACCGTCGAAATCTTTTGTTTCGAGAGCTCCATGGAAATAGGAGACCGCATCGGCATTTCCTCCGATACCGGCGGCCCCATAGGCACCTCCCACTGCCCTCAGGCTTCCGTTACTATTCTCCGTAATAACCAGTGTTGCCCCTTTTTCCACCTCAATTCCGGCTCCATGCTCCAGCCCCAAAAGTGTATTGTCTCCTTCTAAGGTCAGATTCAGCTGGGCATTGCCTTTCAGGTAAATACCAGCCAGATCCCATCCTCTGGCACCGTCGCCACCAGATTTGATCGTTACATCTTTAATGGTCAGATTGACCGTAACATTATCAATTGTGATACCGCCCTTGATATTTAAAAAATCACTAGGCCGGGTGCTCGGGCAATAGCTGCCGGTTATGGTTTTTCCATCAAACTGAGCCTTATTGTTTTTATCAATTACCAGATAATTTTCATTCAAATCATACGGTCCATCCGCCAGCAGCGCCACGCCCGCGTCCCCTACCATCACATCAATCTCCGGCAGGTCAGCCGTATCCGCCACTTCAAATTTGCCCAGATCCTCCGGCAAGATCGGGGTATACACATACACACGACCATTATATTCCTGGTTCGCCTCAGCATAGCCCGCCCAGGTCTTCGTCGAGGTCTCGACTGGCTCGCCGTTTTCGTCAAATTCTTCGAAATAGTCTTTTTCGGAAATGCCGCCGTGGAACTCCGGGAGGTCACTCTGCTCTTCGTCCAGTTTCCAGGTTATGCCGGAAATCTGCCAGACTGCCGTTTCCGCCTCTGTATCTTTCTCTGTGCCCTTATCCACTGCTTCCACCAGATGCACGTTCTGGCTGTCTTCCGCCAGCGTTTCATCTGCCTCTTCCACCTCAACCTCCAGTGTATCCGGCAGGACGATATCGCTTTCTTTCGCGCCAAGAGGTAGCTTCTGCACCGCAACCGCCTCATCTAACTCCGAAAATCCGATGATCGCCGGACCTTTTTCCTCCGGAAGCACCGTCACCTCGATGCGCGGCAAAAAGCCGGTATCCAGTTCATAGCGGTTGCTTTTCAATTCCGCATCAAACACATAGATACCCGGTGTTTTTCCATCGTATGTATCTTTCTCACTGAATGTCTCATCCAGCACCCAGCGGACCTTGACTTCCTTCCAGTTTTTATCGGTTTTCGTCCCGTCCGCATCGGATGGGGATGCTTTCTGCTCAGTGTCATCCTCCCCTATTTCCGATTTTTCTATAACATCTACCTCAGATGGGGACGCTTTCCGAACTGTACCATCTGTTTCAGATGAAGAAAGCGTCTGAGACCTTTTTTCTGTTTCCACTTCACCGTCTCCGCTTTGAAGCTCCGACGGCGTAGCAATCTTTTCCGCACCATCTTTATCTTCTGCACTGTCTTCTTCATCCGGTGCTTCTTCCGCCAAAACCCGCACTTTCAGCTTGTCCGGCAGCTCCAGATCCTTATATTTCGTTCCATACGGAACCTCCTGATGCAGGATTTCATCCGAAAGCTCCTTCACTTCCTCGATATACTGCACCGAACTGCCTGCCAGCGCCTGCGGGTGCCAGTCACATGTATTCCATATCATTACCGCCGCCAGCGCCGCTGCCAGGGCACGCTTATATTTCTTTTTCATGCTGTTTTCCCTCCATCTATTCTGAACGAATTTTTCTATTTCAGTCTGTTTCCCACTTGAACAAAATACTTTTTCTTCCGATCCAGCAGGCTTTCGCTGCACGCCGCCAGAAGTTCTTCTAATTCTTCTTTTTTCGTCGGAAATACCCCGAATGCGGTCACATGGAGCCGCCAGGATTCAAGGGCATTGTCCCGGCCGGAAAGCCAGATTAAGGATGCCGCCGGGTTATTTTCCCGGATTTTTTCTACGATTTCCACTCCCTGTCTGCCCTGCACGGACGCCAGCATAATGAGGTAGGGATTCCCCTTTACAAAGTGCAGATATGCGTCCAGATCACTGATATACGTGTGAATCATCGGCCATCTGCGGTTTTCAGTCAAAATTTCACACAGCATTTTTTCCAGACCTTCAATGTCGGTCGGTTTTTCTCCATATATCACTACCCGTACCATATTCCACCTGCCTTTTTTGATTTGTTACTTTTCACACACCGTTATTGTTCACGCATACGTGCCCAGTAACGGATTTTCATTTACATTTCGGGTCATAACTTTTATACTATAAGCATACCAAATGAGCAATTTAATGAAAACCACATCGACGCAAACGGTCAAACCTCGACCTAAATGGTCACGGTTTTGAATAAAGGAGGCGGTTGAGCTTTGATGCATTTTGCGATTGTTGAAGATTTGAAGATAGATCAGAATCATCTGATTCATTTGATACAGGAAAACTTGGAGAAGCATGGGGAAACAGTGCACTTTGACTGCTACGAGAGCGGCGAGGCGTTTCTGGAAGCGTTCCGTCCGGGACTTTTTAATGCGGTTTTTATGGATATTATGCTGGACCGGAACGGGCGCAATGGCATTGACACGGCGCTGGAGCTTCGCAAGAGCGCAGAACGTCTCCCGATCGTTTTCACCACATCGGAACGCGATTATTCGCTGCAGGGTTACCGTGCCCATCCGCTTGATTATCTCTTAAAACCGGTTGAGGAAAAGGCGCTTGCCTGGTGTCTCGATGAGATCCGGACATTTCTTGCCGCGCCTGCCTACATCGAAATTCAGGCGGCGCTCGGACGGGGACAGTCATCCACGCAGCGGATTCTGCTTGATGATTTTCTGTATGCGGAGACGCAGAACCACCGGCTGATCATCCACACCAGTTCCGGTGACACCGCCACACGGATTTCTTTTTCGGAGCTGATGGCACTGCTCCCGAAGGGCAGACGTTTTTACATGAGCGGACGCGGGCTGCTTATCAATTTTTCACAGGTTACCTCGGTGGACGAGGACGGTTCTGTCCATCTGAAAAACGGCAGCTGCTTTTTCTGCAGCCGCCGGAAGAAAAAAGAGACAAAAGAAGCATTTGCAACCTACTTATTTGACACATTGCGGAAGGGAGGTACTCTATGAACTGGTCTGTGTTTGGCAAGGCATTTCTCTGTGAAACAGTCTATGCCATTCCTTTTTTTATTTTATCGATTCTGCCATTTAAAAAGCAGCTGCGATTTCCGATCAAAATCCTGATTCTGTTCATTTTTATCGGTCAGTTGCTCCAGTCCTCCCTGTATACCTACCTGATCAGCCACGGTAAACCGACCCGCGTCACCGACACGGTATTTGCCCTCGTTTCCCTGGCGATCTATTTTTTATGTGTGAAGGCTAATTTCTGGAAACTTCTGTTTCTGGGAGACTTCATCCTGAATTATTTTGTCACGGTCCGCGGCATCTGTTTCTTTCTGGAAAGCCTACGACGATTCGAACGACTTATTCTTCGCTGCTCTGCTGTTTCTCCACCTTCAAATAAACGAATTCCCCACATCCGCTTACCAGCATATTTACAAAGATTATAATTTTCATCTGTCACAGCCCAT
>OJSD01004371.1_pt1 | contig 10249 bp, 8 predicted proteins | sample 1599391 | NCBI WGS metagenome assembly OJSD01 (sample SAMN04168656, study PRJEB22393) | human gut metagenome | biome: human gut microbiome; feature: stool | host: Homo sapiens | collected 2014-03-17 | reverse complement strand
GGACGTAAATGCCGTCGTCGGCCTGCGTGCCGTCGCCCAGCTTGCCGATATACATGCCGGGGCGCAGACGGATATGCTCCCGCGGCGAAAGCGTAACGATGGCGTCGTCGCCGTAGCTGTCGTTAGGATTGGTATTGAGTAAATCTGCCATAGTCTATTTTCGGTTTCGGATCTGGGCAAGGGCCGCGCTCATGGCGTCGTGCACCTCCTCCATCAGCACGTGCGTCTCGGTCGAGACGACCTTCGCGGCCGGTACGGGGGGCAGCACGCGGATGGTGATGCGGTTGCCCCAGTTGAACATCGCGTTCTTGCGGATAAGCGTCTTGGTGCCGTCCAGCACCACGGGGAGTATCTCCACGCCCGCCTCCCGGGCCAGCGTGAAGGCGCCCGCCTTGAAGCGGTGTATCTCGCCGTCTTTCGAACGCGTACCCTCGGGGAAGACGGCGACCGAAGCGCCGCGCGAGATCCACAGCTTGCCGTCGCGCACCATCTGCTCCAGCGCCTCGGAGGCGCGGCCGCGGTTGATGCAGATGTCGCCGTGGAGGATGAGATACTGCCCGAAGAAAGGCGTCTTGAAGACCTCGCGCTTGGAGACCCAGCGGAAATTGAGCGGGATGTAATAGAGCGTCGGGATGTCGATCACCGTATTGTGGTTCAGCACGATGACGTAGCTTTTCTTCCGGTCGACATGTTCGAGCCCCTCCACACGCTGCCGCCAGCGGGGCGGAATGGCGAAGAAGGTGCGCACCAGGATGCGTGACAGCTCGTGCACCACGCGGCGGCCCTTGTCGAAGGGATAGCACACGACCAGCGCCAGGGCCGACAGGATCATGAAGAAGGTGCACAGCAGCACCAGGAAGATATAATAAACCGCGCTTATCATAGTTTCAGCATTTTTTGCCGGGCATTCCCGCCCCGCCGTGCCTGCCCTGCTGCCGGATCGCGTCGGAAACGGCATGGCGGAGCGTTCGGAATCACATCGGGGGACAATGAGCCATAATAATTCAATCTGCAAATTTAGGAATTATTCGCGGGATTCCAGCCTCGCGGCGCACGATTTTTCAACAAAATTTCGACGACACCTATTTTATCGGGGACAGCCCTCCCCCGCTTTCCGCGACGCAGAAAGCGTACGCCGACAACTATACAAAGGCGGAATGCTGACGGGGGTGCGGGACGCGGCAGCCGGCCGGTCGCCGCAGGTAATAGGCAGCAAAGCGGGAGATTCCGTTTTGAATTTCCTGCCTTTTTTATAACTTTGTGCCATACATATTAGCGAAAGCTATTGTTTTTGGGTAGATAAAACGACCAATTTTAACGAAGCCAAGAAAACAGTAGTATTCCCGCGTCACGCGCGGGCTCTACCTGTTTGGCTTCGGGTGCTTGGTCGTACCCATCTACCGACAGAGGGGAGTCCGCGTTTTTTCATGCATGAACGGCCGCCCCTCCCCGGGAAAGGATAATTTTTTTCGTAAAATTTAGTACTATGTATTGCAAAGTACAAATATTTTTACATATCTTTGCCTCGTCAACTAAAATGCAGTGCAGATTACAAACAACGACAGAATAGTATGAAAAAACTTATCTTCCTCATCGTAATACTGGCGCTGGCCGCCGCAAACGCATTCGCAGCCCGCATCTATCCGGCCGAGGGCCGCGTGGTGGACGAACAGGGACAGGCCGTGGAGTACGCTACGGTCGTGCTGCTGAAAGGCAGCGACCAGGTGGCGGGCATGGCCACCGACGACACGGGCCGCTTCGTGCTGAAAGTGCCTTCGGGCGAGTATACCCTGTCGGTACAATACCTCGGGTTCGACCCCGTCGTGCGGCAGGTGCGGGTCGAGGAGAACAACGACCTGGGCGAGATCGTGATGAAAAGCTCGACGACCCGGATCGAAGGCGTGGTGGTCAAGGCGCAGCTCATCCGCCGCGAGGCCGACCGCTTCGTGGTCGACGTGGCCAACGCACCGGCGGCGATCGGCAAGGACGGCATCGAGCTGCTGGAACGCGCACCGGGCGTTTGGATCGACGACGAGAAGATCTCGATAAACGGCAAGTCGGGCTCGAAGGTCTATGTCAACGACCGCGAACTGCGCATGGAGCCCGAGCAGCTGCTCACCTACCTGCGCTCGCTGCGCGCCGAGGAGATCCAGAAGATCGAGGTCGTACCGACGACGGGCGCCGACTACGACGCCGATTCATCGGGCGGCATCATCAGGATCACGCTCCGCAAACGCCGCGAGAACGGGTTGGACGGGTCGCTGTCGATGCGCACCACACAGAACGGGCGCCACCACTTCTATACGCCGAGCGGCAACATCAACATCCACACGGGGCGCCTCGACCTCTATGCCTCGGCGTGGGCCGACCTGGGAAAGGACACGGCCGTCTCGGACGAACACACCGACTACACCACGGGCGACACGAACCTCACGTCCCATTCGGAAATCGCCGAACGCGACCGCAACTTCGGCGGCAGCATCGGCTCGGTATTCGAAATAAGCCCCAAGCACAGCATCGGCGCAGAGTTCGAATACTGGCGCAACAACGAAAAGGGCCCGAACGACTCCTACACCGACTTCACGGACGCGGGCGTCGTGACCCGTACGCAAAGCCGTTACGACACGCGCAACATCCGCAACAACTATTCGGCGACGTTCAACTACATCTACAAGCTCGACACGCTCGGGTCGACGCTCAAGCTGCTGGCCGACTACACGCGCCGCGAAACGGAGGCCGGCAACGACAATTTCAGCCGCATCACCTCCCCCACCACGGCCGTCGACTCGACCTACCGCGACAACTCGTCGAGCCTCTACGACATCACGACCGCCACGCTGGCCCTCGACAAGAAATTCTCGCCCCGCTGGTCGCTGCGCGCAGGCGCCAAGTTCACCTACAACGACATGCACAACGACGCGCTCTACGAATACGTGAAGGACGGCGCGTGGGTGCGCAACGACAACCAGAGCTTCACGATCAACTATACGGAGAACATCGCGGCGGCTTACGGCATCGCCTCGGCCAACCTCGGGCGCTGGAGCCTCGTGGCAGGGCTGAGGGGCGAATATACCCACACCCGGGGCAAGGGCGGCGACATCTCGCAGAACTACTTCAGCCTCTTCCCCAACGCGAACGTCTCCTATGCCCTGACCAAAGACGGGGCCTACTCGCTCATCGCCCAGTATGCCCGCACGATCGAGCGCCCGCGCTTCTGGAGCCTCAACCCGCAGCGGTTCCAGATCTCGGACTACACCTACCAGACGGGAAACCCCGAACTCGACCCGGCTTACAAGCAGGACATCAGCCTGACGCTGGTGCTCAAGCACAAGTACACCCTCACGGGCGGCATGACGATCCAGCGCGACGAGATACAGCAGACGATACGCCCCGACGCGGACGACCCGGCGCGCCTGTGCCTGGCGTGGACCAACTTCGACACGACGAAAAACTATTACCTCACGGCCAACGCACCGTTCCAGTTCACCAAATGGTGGACGATGAATCTCAACCTCACCTACATCCGGCAGGGGCAGCGCATCGACGAGCACAGCGCCGAAAAACATTACAACTTCTATTTCGTAAACAGCTCGACGACCTTCTCGCTGCCCGCGAAATTCTACATCGACCTGTCGTACCGGTTCCAGAGCCGCATGGACTTCGGCAACTGCTGGGTAAAACCGCTCCATTTCCTGAACGCAGGGATCAAGAAGCGTTTCGGCGACAAGTTCACCGCCTCGTTCTCGGTGCGCAACCTGATCGAGCGCCCGCAGCACATCGGTGCCCGCGGCGACGGGTTCGTGCGCATGGTCGACGTCAAACAGCAGTGGAACGACCGCAGCTTCACGATCGGGGTGACCTACAACTTCAAGTCGGGCAAAACCTTCAAACGCAAGGCGGTCGAAGCAGGTTCGGCCGACGAGAAGAACCGCCTGTAAAGCTCCCGGGGCAGCATCACGGGACACACGACCCGGATCGCATGACCCGAAACACAATATCCCGGAACGTACACAGCACCGCGGCACACAACATCCCCAAACGTGCACAGCAGGACACAGCATCGCGGGATACAACCCGGATCGCGTGACGGGGAACACAGCAACCCGAAAAGCAGCATCCTGAAACGCCCCCTCCCGACCAGTCGGCCGGGAGGGGGCGTTTGTCCGGTTGCCAAAGGCCGGCAGGGAAAGGCAGACGGCAATTGCAGGATACAGTTAAAAAAAATAAAATAGTATTTAATCGACTGAATAATTGTAAAATAAATTATTTATCCGTATATTCGATTTAAATTATTTCACAATTACAAACCCAAAACACATTGCATCCCTGCTCATCCCGCGTCTGAAAATAAAAAAAAACATCCTTCCGGAATACCCGGATCATAGCAGGCCGGATTCCGGCCTGTGCAACAAACCGGTCGTGCGGCGACTCCCGGCTCAAACCGGATTCGGGTTTTTGACGGACGATTGCGGATTTTCATAACGAAAATCGGTACTACACAGTAAATTGCAACTAAAACAAGGTCAACCATGTTACGAAAAATTTTCGGGCTGCTCATTTTCCCGATTCTGGGCGCTTCCGTCCATACTTATGCCCAGGAGGAGTATGACCAGCAAATTTTCCAATACATCAACCAGGAAAAATGGTTCGATGCCAAATCCCTTTACGACACCCGCCACGACGACCTGTCCGAGGTTATCCGCCTGATTTCCGGCGCATTCCTGGGAGCATATTTCAACAGGCCGGCCGAAGGGGTGGCCGCTATCGAAGAGCTGCTGGCCAAATACGGCGGACAGCTCGGGGGACAAGCCGTCATGTACAGGATGCTGGCTGCCAAGAATTTTGCCTCTATGCGTGCCTATGCGAAAATGGATTCTGTATTCACCTATATGCTGGCCTACGACGCCCCCTACCTCGACGACCAGACCCGGAAGGGGATTGCCTCGGGGCTGGAGCAATGCCGGAAGATAGCCCGGCTGCCCCGGACGGAGGTGATCGACCGCTCGCGGGAGGGTTCCCCCGGCACGGTCGGCATGGAGTTGGAGGACGGCCTATTTTACCTGAACGCAGGCTATTGCGGCAAAAGCGTGAAAACCCTGCTGGATATCGGGGCCGAATATACTTCGATAGACCAGAGCCTGGCCGACGAACTGGGTGTCCGGATATTTCAGGATTCACTGCGGATGTCCCCGGCATCTTACATGAAACTGGGAATTCTCGACTCCCTGCAAATCGGATCCATCACCCTCAAAAACGAGATTTGCTGTGTCTTCCCCGACGGTCTGGCGGCACGGAATCGGGAAGCGACCGCCGATTCGGGCATCACACGGATCCGGGCGATGCTGGGGATTTCGACGCTGAGGAAACTATCGGCCCTGACCGTGGATGTAGAGCACGGAACCATCACGTTCGACACCGGGAAGCAACCGCAAACCGGGATTGCCAACTTCATGCTGAAAGACAACATCCCCTACCTGTGGCTGGAACTGAACGGGATTCCGGCGATGATGCACTGGGACACGGGGATGAACGCCAAACCCCGCTTATCGGGCAAGTTCTATGCGGAACACGCATCGTCGCTCCCGGAACTGGGCCCCGTCCGCAAGGGGTCGGAAATAACCGCGGCCGGGGCAGCGGAATACCGTTACCATGCACTCGGCGGCATTTGCGCGAAGATAGGATCGCGGGAGGTGATCCTGCCGGAGGTGCGGGTCGTTTTCGACACGGAGGACATGCATACGGCGGAGGTGCCCGGTTATGACGGGCAGATGAACAACATCGTCGATGTGCGCCGGATACGGATCGACTTCGAAAATATGTGCGTGACGATGGAATGACGGCACCCGGATAACGGAAATGAAATTCAGATGTGAGGCTATGAATCGGACAGCAGTAATTGTTATAACCTGTATTACGGCCGGATATTTTACAGGCTGCGGCGCACCACAATCTGCGGATCATCGTATTGACGAAAGCCGGGCTACTACAATTAAAATAGCTACAAACAACGACACGCCGGATTTGGACAGCATTGTCCGCAACCATAAATTCACCCGCCTCGAGACATCGGAAGAATGTCTTGTCGGCGAAGTTTATAAATTATCATGCCGGAATAAAAAGTACTACATACTGGACCGGCACCTGCAAAAAGCCCTGTTCGTATTCGACGAAGAGGGTAAATTCCGCAATCGTATAGGACGCAGAGGCCGCGGCCCCGGAGAGTTTATCGAACCGACGGATTTCATCGTGTCAGACTCGACCGTAACGGTGTTCGACATGTTCGGCCATAAACTTCTCTATTACAATCCCGACGGAACATTTATAAGATCGGTACGCCTGCCCTACTCAATTTATGAGATAGAGTCGGGCGGCGACGGTTCTGCCATTTATGCCGTCGGCGGGGATAATTCCAAATGCGATTCGCTGAAAAACTACGAATTGCTCGAGATAGGCCCCGAGGGGGATATTCGGGCAAAAGTCTATAAAAACAAGTACTCGATGGATTTCAGCAATAAATACGATTTGCAGGGCTTCGACGAAGATGTTATCTACAAAAAGGCATTCCGGCCGGCAGTATACATGCTCCGGGATAAAAAATTATATGCAAAATATATTTTCGACATTCCTTCCCATGCACTCCCCGGCGACTATGAAAAACTGTGCAGGGGGAATTTCGAAAGGTTTATAAAACAATACAGGGACGAATACACCTATTTCAACGGTCAATTCTGGGAGACAGACCGTTATGCAGGAATCGGCATCACCGCCAAACGCATGCCCTACCTGGTGGTTTACGACAAGGATACGCACCGTACCATAACGGGACTGGTCGGTATCACGTTCGGGAAAAACGAGCCAGACAGGAACGGACTGTTCGCCACGGTAATGAACGGCCCGGTAGACGTGGCCGGGAACCGGATTACAGGTGTGCTCGACGAAGCCAGGTTATCCCCCGGCATGCAAGCGGAATTGTTCGGCCAACGGGAGGAAAACGGCTATGCCAATCCGGTGATCGTCACATTGGATTTGATGCCCTGAGTTATTCGAGCGCACCCAGTTCGGGGTCTACGAAACCAATATTTCGGTTCCTGCCGAAGCCGACCCGGCTGAATTCCCCGCCCGGCTTCGACGGAAGGACAGAAGCGCGGTGCGGTATATAAATTGCTGTATGACGGAAAAAAACATCTCGTCATGCAGCAATTCTATTATCTGGCAGTCCTGTTCGTAGCGGGCGGCATCGGCTCGGCGCTCATCGTCGCGGCCGACCTGCGCACCCGCCGGCAACCGATGCGCATTATGGAAAGCGTATGGGTACTCACCGCCCTCTGGGCCAGTTTTTTCGGGCTATGGGCCTATTTCGCCTTCGGACGCGCCGCACGGCACATGCCCGTGCAAAACGACGGCACCGGAAAGCAGAAAGGCTCAGCGAAAATCAGCGAGCCGGCAAAAGGCGGCGGCATCGGGGAAAACGGAAACGAACGGAAGGTCGGCAGCGCCGGGCAGGAAACGGAGAACAGAAAGCCCGGCACGGGCCGACGGAAAGACCTGTCCGTAGCGGGGACGGATCCATGGAAGGTCTCGGAGCCGGAACCGGCCATGAACATGCCGGAACCGGCGATGACCGGGATGCAGATGGAGAACGGAACCACGACAGGAGCGGACGGGGCGGAAGATATGCCCGGAATGAAAGGGACGGCGCTCAAAGCGGGCATGGCAGATGAGGCGGGCATACCGGGAATGACAAACAGGATGGATATGCCGGGAATGACAAACAGGGTGGATATGCCGGGGATGGCTGACAAGGCGGACATGTCGGGGATGACAAACGAGCCGAACATGTCCGGGACTATGGAAGGCATGGACGGGATGGGGAATATGCCGGGGATGAAAGGGCGGCCGCGGTGGCAGCCGGTCGTCTTGTCGACGCTCCACTGCGGGGCGGGGTGTACGCTGGCCGATATCGTCGGCGAATGGTTCCTCTTCTTCGTCCCGGTAGCCATAGGCGGAAGCATACTGGCAGGGACATGGGTCGTGGATTACCTCCTGGCCCTGGCATTCGGCATCGGGTTCCAGTACGCCGCGATCCGGGGCATGGAACGCACGCTCCCGCGCGGTGAAGCGATACGCCGTGCCGCCAAAGCCGACATACTCTCGCTCACGGCATGGCAGGCCGGCATGTACGGCTGGATGGCCGTGGCGATCTTCGCGCTCAACGGCGGTGAGGCAATGCCCCGCACCTCGTTCGTATTCTGGTTCACGATGCAGGTCGCCATGGCATGCGGGTTCCTCGTGGCGCTGCCCGTAAATATCCTCCTGATCCGGGCCGGCATAAAAAAAGGGATGTAGCCGCACCGCATCCCCGGCGGCCGGCCGTGAAATTTACGCGGCTTTGCCCGAAAACTCCGATTTAATCGTTACCTTTGCGCCGACAGCGGAAAAACCGCAACGAAACGTAATTTCAGGTATACACAGGAAAACTTTATGGAAACAAGCACCAATTACAGCAAGACAGCCGGCGTGCGCAGGGCTGACAAGTCCGAGAACACCACCCTGTTCCGCAACGTCTACCTATGGATGACGATGGCCCTCTTCATCACGGGCGCAACGGCCCTGACGGTCTCCGACTCGCCGACGCTGCTCAATGCCATCTTCGGCAGCAAAGTCGCATTCTTCGGCCTGATCATCGCCGAACTGGCGCTGGTCATCATCCTCTCGTCGTTCATCTTCCGCATGTCGTTCCTCACGGCAACGCTGATGTTCATCGCCTACTCGATCCTCAACGGCGCGACGCTGGCTTCGATCTTCCTGCTCTACACCGCATCGTCCATCGCATCGACCTTCTTCGTGACGGCCGGCACGTTCGGCGCCATGGCGCTGTTCGGGTATTTCACCAAACGCGACCTCTCGGGCATCGGGAACATGGGTTACATGGCGCTTATCGGCATCATCATCGCAACGGTGGTGCGCAGCGAAACGATGATGTGGGTGATAACCTACATCGGCGTGCTGGTGTTCGTCGCCCTCACGGCCTATGACACGCAGAAGATCAAGAAGATGGTGATGAACGCCGAGGTCGTGGACGAATCGACGCAGAAAATCGCACTGCTGGGATCGCTGACCCTCTACCTGGACTTCATCAACCTGTTCCTCTACCTGCTCCGGATTCTCGGAAGCCGCAAGTAGGCAGGCACCGACAACACAAAAGGGACGGGATACGCTGGCGCGTCCCGTCCCTTTGCTTTCTACCCCGGAGCCGGGCTAAAACTGCACCTGGGGTGCGGTTTCGGTACCTTCGGCAGCCTCGAAGTAGGGCTTCTGCCCGAACCCGAACAACTTGGCCACCAGGTTGGCCGGGAAGCGGCGCACGGCGACGTTGTAGGTCTTGGCCACCTCGTTGAACTCCTTGCGGGCCACTGAAATACGGTTCTCGGTGCCTTCGAGCTGCGCTTGCAGTTCGAGGAAATTCTGGTTGGCCTTCAGGTCGGGATAACTCTCCGACACGGCGATCAGGCGCCCCAGCGCCGAGCGCACCAGCGCCTGCGCCTGCTGGAACTCGGCGAGTTTCTCGGGCGTGAGGTCGTCGGCCGAAAGGTTGATCGAGGTGGCTTTCGCACGGGCCTCGGTTACGGCCTCGAAAGTCTGCGACTCGTGTGCGGCATAGCCCTTGACCGTGTTCACCAGGTTGGGAATCAGGTCGGCACGGCGCTGGTACTGCGTTTCGACATTCGACCATGCGGTCTTCAGCCCCTCCTCCTTATTGACAAATCCGTTGTACGTTGCGTAGAAGAAGATCACCACGACGGCGACGACTCCAATCCAAATCCATTTCTTCATAATATAAAGTGTTTTAAATTCATTCCAATCTTATCCCGTCGGGGCCGGGAAAACCATTCCGGCCGCCCGCAAAGCCAGCCTTTGTCCGGCAAACAGCCGCCCGGCACGCCCTGCGGCCTTTACCAGCGCGAGCCGGCACCGCCGCCACCGAACGAACCGCCGCCGAAACCACCGCCTCGCGACCCTCCGCCGAAGCCGCCGAAACCACCGCGGCCCCAGCCGAAGATCATGGCAAAGATGATGATAGCCCACCAGCCGTCACCGCCCCAAAAGCCGCCGTTGTTACAGTTGCCGCCGTTGGAATCGCTGCCCAGCGCATAGCCAGTCGCAAAATCGTTATCCATTGTATATACTCCTTTATCAGTTATTACATCGGGGCCGTACGCTCCCCGGATGTTTCCAAAGAGCGGTTTTT
>OJSD01004363.1_pt1 | contig 10269 bp, 9 predicted proteins | sample 1599391 | NCBI WGS metagenome assembly OJSD01 (sample SAMN04168656, study PRJEB22393) | human gut metagenome | biome: human gut microbiome; feature: stool | host: Homo sapiens | collected 2014-03-17 | reverse complement strand
GCAGGAAGAGGCGCTGGCGCAGAACGCCAAGCAGAGCAACCTCCTGCGCGACAAGGTCACGGAGGAGGAGATCGCAAAGATCGTCGAGCGCTGGACCGGCATCCCGGTCGCAAAGCTCGTCGAGGGCGAGCGCGAAAAGCTCCTGCATCTGGACGAGCAGCTGCATAAGCGCGTCGTGGGGCAGGATGAAGCCGTCCGCTCCGTCTCGGAGGCCATCCTCCGCAGCCGCGCCGGCATTCAGGACCCGAACCGCCCGCTCGGCTCGTTCCTGTTCCTCGGCCCGACGGGCGTCGGCAAGACCGAGCTCGCCAAGGCGCTGGCAGAGGCGCTGTTTGACGATGAGAAGAACCTCGTCCGCATCGATATGTCCGAATACATGGAGAAGTTCTCCGTGACGCGCCTGATCGGCGCGCCTCCCGGATACGTCGGCTATGACGAAGGCGGCCAGCTCACCGAGGCCGTGCGCCGCAAGCCGTACAGCGTCGTGCTGTTCGACGAGATCGAAAAGGCCCATCCCGACGTCTTCAACATCCTGCTGCAGGTGCTTGACGACGGCCGTATCACCGATTCGCAGGGCCGCACCGTCGACTTCAAGAATACGATCCTGATCCTGACGAGCAACCTCGGCTCGGAGTATCTGCTGAACGGCATTACCGACAACGGCGAGATCTCCGAGGAGGCCCGTTCGCAGGTCGAGCAGCTGCTGAAGCGTTCGTTCCGCCCCGAGTTCCTGAACCGTCTGGACGAGATCGTCTTTTATAAGCCGCTGACGAAGGAAAATATCGTCAAGATCATCGATCTGCAGATGGATGCGCTCAATGCACGTCTGGCTGACAAGCAGCTGCGCTGCGAGCTGACGCCGGAGGCCAAGCAGTTCATCATCGACGCAGCCTATGATCCGCAGTACGGTGCGCGTCCGCTCCGCCGCTATCTGCAGCACACAGTTGAGACGCTGCTGGCCCGCCGCATCGTCGAGGGCAATGTGTCGCCCGGCGCGACGCTCCGCGTCGAGGTGCGGGACGACGCCCTGCAGGTCGTCTGAGTGAATTCCAAACAGCCGGGGAGCGGGTTGCCGCTTCCCGGCTGTTTTTTACAAAAATGAAAAACAGGACTTGACAATCCTGTCGGAGTATGTTACTATTTTAGGGCTGATGCAAAGCCTGCCCACGCGGGTGTAGTATAACGGCTAGTACAACAGCCTTCCAAGCTGTGGGCGTGGGTTCGATTCCCATCACTCGCTCCAAATGCGCCAGTAGCTCATCTGGATAGAGCAACTGCCTTCTAAGCAGTAGGTAGGGGGTTCGAGTCCCTCCTGGCGTACCAGCGCAGGGATGCATCAGCTGCCACAAAGATCGGGTCGAAATATGGTGGGTGTAGCGTAGTTGGTTAACGCGTCAGATTGTGGCTCTGAAGATCGAGGGTTCGAGTCCCTTCACTCACCCCATTTTCCCCCGCGCCGGGGCTTGGCACACGCCGGATATTGGGATGTCGCCAAGTGGTAAGGCACCAGACTTTGACTCTGGCATTCGTAGGTTCGAGTCCTGCCATCCCAGCCATCGTCGGAGCAAAGTCACTTTGCTCCGAATTTTTTGCTTTATGACCCGCTAGCTCAGTTGGCAGAGCAATTGCCTTTTAAGCAATGGGTCTGGAGTTCGAATCTCCAGCGGGTCACCACGACCGGCAAACGCCTGATGACGTTTGCCGGTTTTTTGACCTTTTGATGACCCTGAAACGTGGGAATCATTGAATTAACACATTACGAATACGATAACTCACTGTTTTTGCTTGCAATTTGCCGAATCCTGTGATATGCTGCCTGTGGTGCTACCAGTACCCCGGTAGGCGGTTTCCCTCGAATCCATTCGGGGGTGATAACTTCTTTTTGCTCCCGATCGAAAGAGAGGGGGTGACAGGCATGGTTACATGGGGAGAATTCTTTCAATTCTGCATGGTCATACTTGCGGTCATTGCCCTGATTTATCAGGACAACAATAAGAAGAGATAATCGCCGCCTCCCCAAAGGAACGATTATCTCTTCATAGTCATTTGGGGAGCCGACCTACTGGCAGCACCCTTTTGTACCTATACTATACTCCAGTTTTGCCTTTTTGTCAAGCGCTCCGCCGGAAGACGGAGCGCTTTTCTCTGTCTAACGTCTTACATTGTCTTACATTTTTGCGGCCAGCTTGAAGACCTCGTTGGAGCGGCCGATGAGGATGATGTGGTCGCCCTCGCGGAAGCGGTAATCCGGGCCGACGTTCGGGTTGATCTCGTTGTCGTGCTTGACGGCGATGATGTTGATCTGATATTTGCGGCGGACATTCAGGCCGGACAGCGTCTGACCAATCCATGCGGCCTGAATGGGAAGCTCATAGATGGAATAATCCGCGGTCAACGGGATGAAATCAAAGATGTTGTCTGCATTGTAGCGCACGGCGAGCTTTTCGGAGATCTCGCGCTCCGGACAGACGATCTCGTCTGCACCGATCTTGCGCAGGAGGTCTGCCTGAATGTCCTGCTTGGCCTTCGAGACGATCATGCGCGCGCCGAACTGCTTGAGCAGGGACGTGACGACGAGCGAGGCCTGGAAGTCCTCGCCGATGGTGACAAAGCAGATGTCGAAATTGTCGACACCGAGCGCCTTGATGATGGCATCGTTCGTGCAGTCACAGATATTTGAGTCCGTGAAGCGGCCGGAGAGCGCTTCGATGATGGCGGGGTTTTTGTCGACGATCATGACGTCGTTGCCGAGCTCCTGCATTTTGCTGGCCAGATGGCGGCCGGTGCGGCCCATGCCGATGATGAGAACAGATTTCATGAAACGGTTCCTTTCTCTGATTATCCGATGAGGATCTTGCCGGTGGGACGATCCAGCGGCGGCTCGGAGCGCCGCTCCGAGAACAGCAGAACGAAGCTCAGACCACCGATACGCCCGGCGTACATGAGCAGAATGAGAATGACACGGCTCGCGGCGCTGAGCTGCGGCGTCAGCCCGAGCGACAGACCTACCGTCGCAATGGCGGAGACGACTTCGAACGTGACGGCCTTCAGACCGAAGGGCTCGATGGCGCAGATGGCCAGAATGGCCGTCAGGCTCATGCCGAGATAGATGAGCAGAATGGAGCTGGCCTGCCGGAGCGTTTCGCGCTCAATGGACATGCGGAAGGTATTGACGCGCATGCGGCCGCGTGCCGAGGCCAGCGCACTGAGCACAAGAACGGCCAGCGTCGTCGTCTTGATGCCGCCTGCCGTGGAGCCGGGACTGCCGCCGATGAGCATAAGGAAGTCCGTCAGCAGGTTGCCGGAGTCGGACAGCTTGGACAGGTCCACGGTGTTGAAGCCTGCCGTGCGCGGCGTGACGGCCTGGAAGAAAGAGGCGAGGAGCTTTTCCGGGATGGAGAGGTCCGCCATGGAGGCGTTCCACTCAAAGCCGAGGAGCAGCAGCCAGCCGCCGAACAGCAGAATGCCGGATGCCGTCAGAACGAGCTTGCTGTGCAGCTGCAGGCGCTTCCAGCGGAAGCGGCAGCGGACAAGATCACGCCAGACGAGGAAGCCGAGGCCGCCAATGATGATGAGCATACAGATCGTCAGGCTCACAAGCGGATCGGACACATAGGCCGTCAGGGAAGAAAACGGTACACGCATGCCCATGAGGTCGAAGCCTGCGTTGCAGAAGGCGGAGATGGCGTGGAACACGGCGGCGTAGATGCCGCGCAGCACGCCAAATTCCGGGATGAACCGGATGGCAAGCAATGCGGCACCTGCAAATTCGAACACGAACGTAAAGGGAATGATCTTGCGGATGAGCGTTGCCGTGCCGTCGAGCGTGATGTTGCCCGCAGACTGCATAAGGACCTTGCGGTCATAAAGGCCGAGGCGTTTGCCGAGCAGCATGGACGTCAGCGTGATGAAGGTCATGAAGCCGAGACCGCCGAGCTGGATGAGCGCGAGGATCACGAGCTGGCCGAAGACCGTCCAGCCGGTGAACGTATCGCGGACGACCAGACCCGTCACGCAGGTTGCACTCGTTGAGGTGAACAGGGCGTCGAGGAACCCGGCAGGTTCCCCGCGTGAGGCGATGGGGAGCATCAGCAGCCCTGCGCCGGCCAGAATGACCAGCAGGAACCCGACCGCGATGAGACGCGAGGGGGTCAGGTGCATTTTTTTCAAATGAGGATCGCTTCCTTCCGACCGGCCTTCGTGCAGATGGGCCGGTGTTGCTTTCCCAGACAGTATAGCGGATTTGGAGCGAAAACGCAACTGTGATTTTTGACACGAAATTGTGTGAATTATTTTTGAAAATTCAAGAAAAATAGTTGAATTTTGGGGTCGTTTGTCATAGAATATTGGTCGGCAGTGTTTTGGAGAGCATACTGCCGCGAAAATCTCTTCTCCGCAGGAGCACCATGCTGAACGTTGTCCTTGTTGCGCCGGAGATCCCGCAGAACACCGGCAATATTGCCCGCACCTGCGCCGCAACCGGCTCCGTGCTGCATCTCATCCGGCCGCTGGGCTTCGATATCTCCGAGCGGGCCGTGCGCCGCGCCGGGCTGGATTACTGGCATCTGGTCGATGTGCGCGTATACGACGATCTCGAGGACTTCTATGCGAAAAACAACGTTGTCCAGCAGCGGCTGTTCTCCACGAAGGCGCCGCGCTCCTACTGCGATGTCTCCTATGACGACGGGTGCTACCTGTTCTTCGGCCGGGAGACGAAGGGCCTGCCGGAGCCGTTCCTCGAGGCCCATTATGACGACTGCGTCCGCATCCCCATCCGGGAGGAGGCGCGCAGCCTGAATCTCAGCAATTCCGTTGCCATTGGCGTGTTTGAAGCGCTGCGGCAATTGAATTTCCCGCACCTGCGGGGCTATGGAAAGATGAAAGTGTGAATTCTGCGTATCGCAAGTCTATCAGGAGGTCAATTATGAACTACAACAAGAAATCCGTTGAAGACATCGATGTCAAGGGCAAGCGCGTGCTTTGCCGCTGTGACTTCAACGTCCCCACCAAGGAAGGCAAGATCACGAGCGACAAGCGCATCGTCGCTGCCATGCCGACCATTGAGTACCTTGTCAACCACGGCGCCCGCGTCATCCTTTGCTCCCATATGGGCAAGCCGAAGGGCGAGTGGAAGCCCGAGCTGTCCCTGCAGGTCGTTGCGGACCGCCTGAGCGAGCTGCTCGGCAAGCCCGTCGTGATGGCCAAGGACGTCGTCGGTGAGGATGCCAAGGCCAAGGCCGCGGCCCTGAAGGACGGCGATGTGATGCTGCTGGAGAACGTCCGCTTCATGAAGGGCGAGACGAAGAACGATCCCGAGCTGTCCAAGGAGCTGGCCTCTCTGGCGGAGATCTTTGTGAACGACGCATTCGGCACGGCGCACCGCGCCCATTCCTCCACGGCCGGCGTGGCGGACTATCTGCCCGCTGTCTGCGGCTTCCTCGTGGAGAAGGAAGTGTCCATCATGTGCAAGGCTCTGGCCGATCCGACCCGCCCGTTTGTCGCCATCCTCGGCGGTGCGAAGGTCTCCGATAAGCTGAACGTTATCAATAACCTCCTCGAGAAGGTCGACACCCTCATCATCGGCGGCGGCATGGCCTACACCTTCCTTGCCGCGAAGGGCTACTCCGTCGGCAAGTCTCTGCTCGACAACGAGAAAATCGACTACTGCCGCGACATGATGGCCAAGGCCGAGGCTAAGGGCGTCAAGCTGCTGCTGCCGGTCGACACCGTCATCGCTGCGGACTTCCCGAACCCGATCGACGCGGACATCGCCGTGAAGACTGTCGCCGCGGACGCCATCCCAGACGACATGGAAGGCCTTGACATCGGCGAAGAGACCCGTAAGCTCTTTGCGGACGCCGTCAAGAGCGCCAAGACCGTCGTCTGGAACGGCCCGATGGGCGTGTTTGAGAATCCGACGCTTGCACAGGGTACCATCGCCGTGGCACAGGCTCTGGCCGATTCCGATGCCGTGACCATCGTCGGCGGCGGCGACTCCGCGGCTGCCTGCGAGCAGCTCGGCTTTGCCGATCAGATCACGCACATCTCCACGGGCGGCGGCGCTTCTCTGGAGTTCCTTGAGGGCCTCGAGCTGCCGGGTATCGCCTGCCTGCAGGATCGCTGAGCGGGAGCGCGGAATGAACAGAAAATATCGCAAAACGCTCATTGCCGGCAACTGGAAAATGAATAAAACGCCGACACAGACGAAGGCGTTCATGACCGAGCTGAAGGGCCTGCTGCCGAAGGGCCGCTGGTGTGATATCGCGCTGTGCGTCCCGGCCGTGTGCATCCCGGCCGCAGTCCGCGCCATGCGCGAGACACGCGTGGCCATCGGTGCAGAGAACTGCAATGCGCACACGTCCGGTGCCTATACCGGCGAGATCGCCGCGGATATGCTCGTTGATGCAGGGTGCAAATATGTCATTCTCGGCCACTCCGAGCGCCGCGCCATGGGCGAGACGGATGCGGACGTGAATGCAAAGCTTCATACGGCGCTGGATGCGGGCCTGATCCCGATCGTCTGCTGCGGCGAGACGCTTGCACAGCGGGAATCCGGCGTGACGGAGGAATGGATCACCATGCAGATCAAGCTGGCGCTGGCCGGTGTGCCGGAGGAGAAGATCCGCCGCATCGTCATCGCCTATGAGCCCATTTGGGCCATCGGCACTGGCGAGACTGCAACGCCGGAGCAGGCCGAGGAGGTCTGCCAGCACATCCGCACCATCATCCGCAAGCGCTTCGGCTCGAAGAACGCCCGCGCGATGACCATCCTCTACGGCGGCTCCATGAACGAAAAGAACGCCTTTGAGCTGCTGGCCCAGCCGGATATTGACGGCGGCCTGATCGGCGGCGCATCTCTCGTGCCGGAGAAGTTCGTTCGCATCATCGAGGATGCCAACCAGCCCGTCGGCTGAGAAGCAAAATAAATTCTAAGCGGGGTTCGGTCATCCGGACCCCGCGTGATTTTTGAAAGGGAGACAGTATGGAACGCATTCCCATCGTCATCGATACCGACCCCGGAATCGACGACTTTTTCTGCCTTGCGCTGGCCTGCGCCTATTCAGACCGCCTGGACCTGCGCGCCGTGACCACCATGGGCGGCAACAATCACACGGATGTGACGACGCAAAACGCGCTGAACATCCTCTCCCTGTTCCGGACGGATGTCCCGGTGGCCCGGGGCGCGGACCGCTATCTCGAGGCGGAGTTCGGCGCGCCTGCGGCGAAGTGCCACGGTTCCAACGGCGTGGGGGACCTCATCCTGCCGCAGTCCTGCAGGGCGCCGGATGCCCTGCCTGCGTGGGACAAGCTCTATGAGATCGCAAAGGCCGCGCAGGGCGAGCTCGTCCTCGTGACGGTCGCGCCGCTGACGAATATCGCGCTGGCCCTGCAGAAGCATCCGGACCTGCCGCACTGGATCAAAAAGATCGTGATGATGGGCGGCAGCATCGGCCGCGGCAACATCACGCCCTATGTCGAGGCGAACGCGGGCCACGACCCGGCCGCCACGAAGCTCGTTTTTGAGAGCGGCATTCCCATCGATATGGTCGGCCTGAGCATCACGCTCGGCTGCCCCATCCGGCCGGATGTGTTCGAGCGCTATATCCCAGCGCAGCGGGGCGGCTTTCGGGAGATCATGGAGGCGCTCATCCGCTTCCGCAGCGGCGAGGCTATGCACGATGCCGTCGCCATCTCCACACTGCTGGACGACCGGCTGATGACGTGGCAGACCGGTGAGATCACCGTGGAGCTGGCTCCGCCGGAGCGCAGCGGCCAGACCGTGCTGCATCCGTCGGAGCATGCCGACATGCGCGCCGCCGTGGCCGTGGATACGGACCGCTATGACGCCATTATCGGCGGTATGCTGCAGCGTCTGGAGAAGAGGCTGCGGAACTGAATACGGCATTTTTTCCGCCGCAGAGATGCGTTCTCTGCGGCGGCTTTTTTGCGTTTGAAGATATCTTGTAGAAAAAGATACCTTGACAGGCGAAGTATCTTGTGCTATAGTAGACTCACAAAGGCTGCCGGATGCGGCAGAGGGAAGGAGGCTGGAGTTCCTTGTATATTGCGGGAGACCTGATCCGCGGCCATACGGAGACCATTATCCTGGCGCGCCTGATGCAGCGCGACAGCTACGGCTACGAGATCAACAAAACGGTCCGGGAGCTGTCCGGCGGGCGTTATGAGCTGAAGGAGGCTACGCTCTACACTGCGTTCAAGCGGCTGGAGGAGACCGGGCAGATCATGTCCTATTGGGGCAGCGAGGCTACGGGCGCCCGGCGGCGCTATTATCGCATCACCCCGGCCGGGCGCGAGGCCTACCACGAGCAGGTCGGCGTCTGGGAGGCCACAAAAGAGATCATTGATCGGCTGATCGCCATGGAGGAAGAGTCATGAGAGAACAATTAAGGCAGGAGGTGCTGCGCCGCTTTGCGGGCGCACCGGACACGCAGCAGGCGCGCGATCTGCGCGATGAGATCCTGAGCAATACCCTGCAGCGCTACGACGACCTGCTTGCCGAGGGAAGATCGGAGCAGGAAGCCTATGCCAGCGCGCTCGAGAGCATCGGCGATGTGGAGGAGCTGCTTTCCAGCTTGCCGCGCACTGCGCAGGCCGAGCCTGTACGGGAAGCGCAGCCAAAGGCGCCGAAAAAGGAGCCGCGTTCCCGCGGCATGCGCATCGCCTGCGCCATCGTGTGGCCATGCACGGCCCTGCTGGCTGTGGTCATCGGCTGGTATGGCTCGTGGGGCTATGCCTGGGCGGTGTTTCCGTTTGCGGCGGCGTTGCTGCATGTGGCCGAAAGCGTGATCCTGCTGGCGCGCGGCCGCCGCGCGGGCTGGCGGCTCGTGGACGGCCTGCTGCGGCTGTGCATCTGCGTGCTCTATGCCGTCCTGACGGCTGCAACGGGTAAGTGGATCGTGACCTGGCTCGTGTTTCCGATAGGTGCGGCGCTCGGTGGCGTGCTGAGCAGCGTGCGGACTCTGGTGGAGGGTGTATAAGATGAGAGCAAAAGCTATCGTAAAGATCTGTATCTGCGGCACGATTGCGCTGGTGCTGGCCAGCGTGTTGGTCAGTCTGCTGGCGCTCCCCAGAGTGCTGGACTGGAAGATTGGGGACCTGTCCCTCCACTGGATCGACGACCACGGCAGCGACGAGGGCTATACCGTCGGCGAGGCCTCCGTTTCGGGCGAGGTGCGTGAGCTGGACGTCAGCTGGCTCTCCGGCAGCGTGACAGTGGAGCTGACGGACGGCGACGCCGTGACGCTCCGCGAAGAGCCGCAGCCCGAGAGCAGCGATGCCCGTATGCGCTGGAAGCTGCAGAACGGGAAATTAACGGTTTATTCGCAGAAAAGCGGCCTGACGATCCCGACGCGCGCCAAGCAGCTGACCATCGGTATCCCGGCCGGCCGGGCCGGGAAGCTGCAGAAGCTCAGCCTCGACCTCAGCGCGGCCTCGGCCTCACTCCCGGCACTGACGCTCCGTGAGCTGGAGCTGGACAGCGTCTCCGGCAGCGTGACCCTGACGGGCGGCGCGTATGAGAAGCTGGATTTCGACAGCACGAGCGGCGACCTGACCCTGACGTCCGCCGCAGTCGGTGAGCTTTCGGCCGACACGACGTCCGGCTCGCTCACGCTGGACGGCGCGTTTGAAACGATCGACTTTGACACCACGAGCGGCGCGCTGCATCTGACGGCCTCCGCCCTGCCGCGGGATATCAGCTGCGACACGGTCAGCGGCGGCGTGACGCTGACGCTCCCGGAAAACGGTGGCTTCTCTGCCACGCTGGACAGCGTGAGCGGCGATCTGACAGTCGACGGCTTTGCGGGCAGCCTGCACAGGGATACGTTTGTCTATGGGCAGGGCGGCCCGGCCTATGAATTTGACAGCGTGAGCGGCGATGTCCATATCCGCTGCGCCTGACGGGCGGAATGCATATGAAGCGTTGGATCGCCCTGCTGCTGATCGCTGCCGTACTGCTCGCCTCCGGGTGCACGGCTGCGCGGCAGGACCGGCTGTATCTCTACGGCGAATTCCATGCGAACGACGAGCTGCTGCAGCGGGAGCTTGCGCTCTGGAAGGACTATTATGCGGGCGGCATGCGCGACCTGTTCGTCGAGCTGCCGTATTATACGGCCCAGTACCTGAACCGCTGGATGCAGGCAGATAATGACAGAATTCTCATGGAGGTCTATACCGACTGGAAGGGCAGCGCGTCCTATCATCAGAATGTGCTGGACTTTTACCGCGGTATCAAGGAGGCCTGCCCCG
>OJSD01004333.1_pt1 | contig 10334 bp, 8 predicted proteins | sample 1599391 | NCBI WGS metagenome assembly OJSD01 (sample SAMN04168656, study PRJEB22393) | human gut metagenome | biome: human gut microbiome; feature: stool | host: Homo sapiens | collected 2014-03-17 | reverse complement strand
CCGCAAGACGGGGAAAGAAAAAAAACCGTTGCAGGGCAGGCAGCTTTGTGCGCCCAAAATGGATTTTCCGGGTACTGCGGCGGTTTTGAGTAACATCAAGGCCGCCGTTCCTTATGCGCCGCCTCCGTTCTTCATAAGGGTTTGGGACTATCCCAACAAGCAATTTTGAATTTTCGGGCAAGGGACCTGAAAATCTCAAAATTCGCAAGCGGGTACTCGCTTGCTGTGCTTGCTATCGTTTCTTTTCTCGTACCTAAGTAATACCAAAACCTTCACTTTGGCTACCAAAACGCAAAGAAAAAAACGCTACAAACTTTATCCGTTCATAGCGTCTGTTAGTTCCTATTCAGTTGTGCCGGGAGCATGGTCACTCCCCCTTTTCTCTGGCGCCCAACACGGCCTGTACGGTGGCAATGATGATCCCGATCTCCCGATCGGTCAATTCATCTGCCAGGACGTCAAGCTGCCGGCGCGCCGTGGACTTCCCATCTGCCGTATCCCCAAAGAGAAGTTGATCCATGGAGATGTGATAGCGGGACATGAGCTCAAAAAAGATTTGGAAACTCGGATGTTGCCCCTTGTTCTCAATATTGGCGAGATAGCGGGGAGAAAGATACATTTCGTTACCTACCTTATTGCGGGACTCTTTCTGTCCTGTCCTCGCTGTTTTGATTGCTGCCCCATAAGGGCTAAAGTCTATTTTCTGTACTGGTCTTTTTGCCATATTCATTCACCCAGTTACATTTTACTGTTCCCCTCTCTTCTTGGATATGTCCACACATTTCCTATCATTGACCTAAATACTTCTCATTATGTATTCAGGGAAATTCTATTTTCTTTATGAAATCTTCAAATTTTATAGCTATCCTTTTAGCATAATCAAAAGAAAGGACAGTACAAAATATGAGTATAATCTTGAAAACAACAAATCTCTGCAAATCGTTCAACGGGCAGACAGCCGTAAATAACATATCGCTGAACATTGAAAGAAATTCCGTCTATGGATTGTTAGGACCAAATGGAGCCGGAAAATCTACAACACTCAAAATGATAACAGGTATTTTGAGGCCCACATCTGGGAGTATTGAGTTTGACGGCCACGCATGGAAACGCAGCGACTTAAACCATATTGGAGCGTTAATTGAAATGCCGCCGCTTTATGAAAATTTGACCGCCTATGAAAATCTGAAAGTAAGGACTGCTATTTTAGGGCTGACAGATAAGCGGATTGACGAAGTGCTGCAAATCGTCCGGCTGACGGAAACAGGCAAGAAAAGAGCCGGACAGTTTTCTCTTGGTATGAAACAGCGTCTTGGAATTGCAGTTGCATTACTAAACAACCCGAAGCTGCTCATACTTGATGAACCAACCAACGGGCTTGACCCGATTGGGATTGAAGAACTTAGAGAGCTTATCCGTTCCTTTCCTGCAAAGGGTATTACCGTTATTTTATCAAGTCATATTCTCTCCGAGGTACAACAGACCGCTGACCACATCGGCATTATTGCGGGCGGCATCTTAGGCTATGAGGGGAAACTTAATGCAAACGAAAATTTGGAACAGCTTTTTATGGACGTTGTAAAAAGCAATCACAGGGAGGGTTAAGGCATGGACTATCTAAAATCAGAACATTTGAAATTCAAGAGGACAATATCGAACAAACTGATTTTCATTGTTCCGCTAATTACGGCTATTTTTGCATGGATTATGGGTGGATATATGGGGTATCAGTACATGACGCTTTACTGGTGGTATGCGTTCCTGCTTCCTGGAGCAATCGCAATTTTGTGTTCTTTGTCACACAGAAAAGAAGAAAACGCAGGGAAATACTATTCGGTATTTTCTATGCCTGTAAACCTTTCGAGATTTGAATTTGCTAAGGGCATTATCTTAGTCGAAAAACTGCTTGTTTCAGCGATATTTTTAGCATTGCTTATTTCTATCAGTAATATCATTGCTCCGGCAACGGCAGTATATTCTCTTTTACACAGCATTACAGGAAGTATCGGAATTATCCTTGCGTCTGTCTGGCAAATCCCTTTGTGTCTGTACTTAGCACGCAAAACGGGAATGTTTGTGCCGATTGTGTTAAATACAATACTTGGGATTGTCCTATCTACTGCTACCGCATTAGGAAATACAGTAGCATGGTGGTTTGTACCGTATTGTTGGGCAGCAAAACTGGCAGAGCCACTTATGGGAATTGAAATAAACGGAACTTATGCGGGGAATTGTGGATTTTCTATAGCCATTATGATTTCCATTTCGTTGTCAATACTCTTGTTTCTTATTTTATCCTATGCCGACGCAAAGGATTTTTCCAAAGGGAGGTAGACAGAAATGGGTTTTATTTATGTGCTTCGTTCTGAACAGGAAAAAACGAAGCATACATCGTTTTGGGCTATTCATTTTTGTGTACCCGTTATGGGGGCATTGTTATTTCTTGCTTACTATTCCCTGTATGCCAGCACCGCAGACAGTAAAAAGCTCAAAATGATATTGGAAATTACGACAACGTTTTTTCCGGTGTTGATAAGCGTTATTGTTGGTCTGAACGTTGCACTGGAAGAAAAGGCTTCACACTTCCAAACGCTGCTTGCTGTACCAAACAGACACAAAAATATGCTTGCAAAATTAACTTATCTTTATGGTTCGGGGGTATTTGCATTGTTCTTTCTGTTCCTGTTATTTGTGATTGGCATACATCTTTTGGGAATGGCTGATACAGTGCAGCTCGGAATGCTCATTGGAGCCGCCGCCGGGATGGCCTTTTGTAATTTGATAATATACATCTTGCACCTGTTCCTTAGCTTCAAATTTGGATTAGGGTTATCCCTGTTTTGGGGCGTGTTTGAAAGTCTGCAATGTATCTTATATAGCAATATTGAGCTGAAAGGTGTAGCCCGGTATATCCCCTTTGCATGGTCTATGAATTGGGTACAGGATATTTTGAGCCGACAAATTTTCAACTATGGAAAGGAAAAAATATGGATTGCAGCATTAACGACAGGTGGCTTGTTGCTGACCTTATTATGGTTTTCTCATTGGGAAGGACGGAAAAATTATGAATAAAAATAGAAAAATGGTTATCGTTTTGCTGTTTGCTTTTGTTGTATGCTTTTCTCTTTCAGGCTGTACTTTACAGGACAGAATCGAAGAATATTCCAGTGACAAGGAACAATGTTATTTGAATACGGAAAATGTAACACGTTTTTCCTATAAAGGTAACGATTACACCATTTTGGCAGATACCGTATCAAATGGCGGGCTTGGAGAATGGATTGGATATATCCGGCAGCTGGCTGCCATAGACGAGAACGGAAAAATATTGCTGCAAGAAAATGTTGAACCGGCAACTTTTCAATCCTTAGCGGATTTGGCGGAGAAAGCACCAGAAGCCGCTTACATTATTCCTTTTCTCAATGTATATGCGGCTCCTAACGCAGACGATTATCTTATTGTAGATGTAAACGGAGGGTATCATAAAGCTGTTATCAGCAAAAATGTCAAAGATAGCGATACTGTTTTTGATTTTAAGAAAACAGAAGAATCTATAAATGACAGCTTTGAAGTCAATCCAGAAAATGCGACACAGCTTCTTTGGGGCGGGGCGGTTTATCAAGTAACGTCTGATATGGTATCAGATGATGAATTAGGCAGCTACATTGATATTCTCGCTGAAAGTGTTACATTCGATACAGAAACGAAAATCCCTTTGTCAAAAGAAGATTTAAGCAAGATTGACTGGTACGGGGAAAATGCCGGACAGGGGCGAGAGTCTTGGTTTTACACAGATGTCTATGAGATTTACGGAACCGATAAAGCGGAAGCGGTTGCGGTCGAGGTAAATAATAACTACTATATTGCAAAGCTACAATGACAGCTTTCCTGCCCTTGTAGCTTGTGCTATACTAAAAAGGACAACGAAAGGAGGCAACAATATGGCGGCGATCCTTATGATTGATGATGAACGGGCTATTTTAGAGCTTGTCAAAAACGGGCTGCAAAAGGACGGACATTTCGTGACCGCTTATACCTCTGTCGCACAAGTACCGCTTGATAAGCTGAACAGATATGACTTGATTATACTGGATATTATGATGCCAGATGTAGACGGCTTTTCCTATTGTGATAAAATTCGTTCCCTTGTAGACTGTCCTATTCTTTTTCTGACAGCAAAGACAATGGAGCATGACATCACATTTGGGCTTGCTCTGGGAGCAGACGACTATCTGACAAAACCATTTCGCATTGCAGAATTGCGGGCGAGAGTAAACGCCCACTTACGGCGTGAACGTAGGGAACGACATACCGCACTTACCTTTGACCGCATAAAAATTGATTTATCTGCAAAAGAATTACGGGTAGATAACACGCCTGTTGCCTTAACGAAAAGCGAATATCTGATTTGTGAATATCTTGCAAGGAATAAAGGACAGGTATTTTCAAAAGAACAAATTTACGAAGCTGTTTTCAGCTTAGAGGGCGACAGTGATAATTCTACGATTTCTACTCATATCAAGAATATCCGGTCAAAATTGAACAAACTGGATATTCAGCCAATAGCGACAGTCTGGGGGATTGGGTATAAATGGGAATAAAAAAAACAACATCACTGAAAGCGTCTTTTTGGAAATTCTTATGTATGCTGCTGATTGGACTAATAGGTGCGGTGGCAATACCATTCAGTCTTATTTTAGCTGGAACCAGTACAGGGCTTATTACCTATGCGGATTATTCAGAACGCAGCACAAAAAACCTTGCTCCTGTTATTGCCGCAACGCCGGATTTGGCAGATGTGCAGCTTCCTATGGGCTGTAAATATTTGGTGCTGGATAAAAACTATCAAGTGACGGAAACGACCTTAAAGGGCGACGATTTGGACCGGGCTATGGAATACGCAATATCCGGGAAGAGAAATACAAATCTCAACAAACAGTATTTGTTTGTGACCCGCAAAAATGAATATGTAGTGCTGCAATATTACATAGGTTCACAGTTTACAAATGAATGGCTTTATGATCATTTTCCCTCACCGGAAATTCTACTTTATATTTTTATAGCAATCAACTGTATTGCAGTATGCGTGATATTGACAGCGAAGTTTGCAAAAAATATGCGGACGCAGCTCTCTCCGCTTTTTGAAGCGACAAGGCAGGTAGCAGAACAAAATCTTGATTTTGAAGTGGGACATTCAAAAATCAAAGAATTTGAGGACGTACTTTGTTCTTTTGCAAATATGAAAGATAATCTGAAAATATCTTTAGAGAAGCAATGGAACGCGGAACAGTTACAGAGAGAACAGATTGCAGCACTCGCTCACGATTTGAAAACACCTTTGACCGTCATTCAAGGAAATATTGATTTGATAAATGAAACGGAGCTTGACGACGAACAACGTCTATATGCGGGTTACATCACTGAAAGCTCCGAACAGATAGGCATTTATATTAAAGCGTTAATTGACATTTCCCGGACAATCGCCGGGTATCAGCTTCATTTGGAGAAATTTGATATAGCTGATTACATGGGCCAGATTAAAGCGCAGGCAAGCTCTTTATGCCTTACCAAAGGAATTTGTCTGCAACTGGAAACGGGGGCTAACCTGGGCACACTCAAGGCGGATAAGCTGCTGTTGGAACGGGCAATTATGAACGTGATAAGCAATGCGTTAGACCATTCTCCACCACAGGGGACAATTTATGTAACGGTGCAAAAAACGGACTGCTTTTTGCATATATCTATAACGGACGAGGGAGGCGGCTTCACACCGGAGGCCCTACATCATGCACAGGAACAGTTTTTCATGGGCGACAAAAGCCGTACTTCTAATATGCACTTTGGTATGGGACTTTATATCACAAGCAGCATTATCAAGCAACATGGCGGGCAGCTTGTTTTAAGCAATTCTAAAAAGACTGGCGGCGCACAGGTTACTATCAAAATTCCATATTAAAAGTAGTGGGCGGTACTGCGGTATCGCTTCTGCACCTTGCGTGCTATAAAACGTAGTCTGCAAAGGAGTTTGAGTAATCCGTTTCAATCTAATAGATAAAAAAGAAACCGACATAAAGCCGGCTTCAAAAGAAAGTAAAATCACAAAACTCCCCGGAAATATGACCGAAGAGTTTTTGTGATTATTTTTCTGGTAATAATTTTCCCATTGTGTTGGCGATGTCTTTTAACTTTTCAACAGAATAGCCTGTATATAAAATAATTTTGTCTAAAGGTTCTTCATTTTCAATCATCATCTGAGCAAGGGAATAGCTTTTTTTATCTTCGCCTAACGCTACAAGACCATTACTAAGATTACACATATTTTGCACCTCGCTTTCAAATTCTTCTGTCATTGCAATATGAAAATCATCGTTTAGACGCTGCTTTTTTTCTTCTGGAGATGTAGAGGGTGAGAAGAGTACATTTAGTAAATCAAGAATCTCCAAATCACTTTCTTTATCAGCATCACCAAGATTTAAAATAACAACTTCCATTAAATCATAACTTTCAGGGGAAGTGTAGGGAGTGCCATGTATGGTATCTTCAACAGTATGATATTTAAAAATACCATTTTTCCGCTTCTTTGCTGGGTCAGGACATATCCATATACTATATACTTTTTGAATTTTCTCATAATGTTCATCAGTAAACACTGTTCCGTATTGTTCAGAAATCATTCGAGCACAATAATAAAATCCTCGTGTTACTAATGGATAACCCGGTGTATCATTTAATTGGATTTCAAGATTTATAATGAGTTGTACAGGCTCATCACTGTCTGGTAGACAGGCTTTGAAACGAATATCATAGTATACAGTCTGTTCATTGATAGAGTTTGCTTCGGTGTTAAGTCCGTCAATTCGTTGGTTGCCATTTAATCGAGTGTTTTTATCGAGGTAATCTTGATGTACAGAGCGTTGTGATATTTCAATGTCTCCTGTTAAGCAGTTATCGCATATAAATTGAACACTATATTGCGAGAATTCTTTTGTACAGGATTTTAGTATCCATGCAATAACAGCGTTATAAGTTAATAGTTTTTTTGCACATTCATCATACTTGGCTCTGTCTGCGGTTAAATCAATAGTATGTGCAATATTTGTTTGTTTTAAAATTACAATCACCTCCGATATACTGATATTATGTAAGTCTATGTTAACATAATTATCTTTAATTCGCTATACTTAATCTCAAGAAAATGTAAATAAATTCCAACAATGTAATGACTAAATTTAAAAATATTAAGTGTATAGTGTAATACTCTCAGGCTTGGGATATATCTGAGGTGTCATTGGAACATAGGAAATATCCTCTTTTTAGCGAAAGTAAATAAATTCAGTGATATATTATAAGCTTGTATACATTATAATCTTACATCATGCATTTATGCATGAGACTTTTTTCATTGTGGTAAAAAGAAAGGGGGATTGCAGGAGCGTATCAGGATGATAGATTAAAAAAGAAACCGACATAAAGCCGGCTTCAAAAGAGAGGAAAGTATGAAAAAAATCTATCAAAAATCTGTTGTTGTTTTTGATGGTTTTATGATACTGGAAATTTGTGAACAGGTTGTGAGCAAAGAATGAAGATAATCTGACGAAAAAGAAATTGCTGACGTTTTTCTGTAAGAAATGCAATTTATTAATAAAAAACAGTATGGTAAAAAGCAAGCCGGAGAATGGCTTGCTTTTTTCGTATCAGCTAAATTAGCACTTCTTATTATCAAAGGCCGGATTAAATGCATAGAAGTTCTTACTGTTCAAGTTATCCTGCACAATCCGTAAACTTTCACCAAAACGCTGGAAGTGTACAATTTCTCTTGCACGCAGGAATTTAATCGCATCATAAACATCTGGGTCATCTTTTACAAGGCGAAGAATATTGTCGTAAGTAGTACGTGCTTTTTGTTCTGGTGCGACCTCGTAAGAACAACATAGCTGGAAACCCTTGAAAACACGCCATTTTGCGTAGGACAAGCCTTTTCCTGCTACGATTGCATAAGAACAAAAACATAGAAAAATGAAGATGAAGCAAGCTATCCTACATAGTTCCAATGGTTTCAGCAACTAAGACGTTCAACAATGAGCGTCTATTTTTTTACCCAAAATGAAAGGAGAATCAAACATTATGAAAAAGATTATGAAGCGATTGCTTACAGGTGTACTTACCCTTGCAACCGTATTTACTGCATTACCTGTCACACAGGTTCATGCTGCGGATTCCGTCTATACTACTACGGACGGTAAAGCAGGAACAATCGTCAAGATTGACAATGGTGGTTCAGAGGTTTCCAGCTTTGAAGAAAGCATAATGAACGCTGACGGGCAGATTGCCTACTGTATTGATATAAACACAAATTTCCAATCGGGATATAAGAATCGTATCAATGCAACGGAGCGAATGAGCGACGACCAAATATCTGATGTGGCGTTGAATCTGGAATACGTCAAACAGTATGCAGAAAAGCACAGTCTTTCCAGCAAACAAGTCTATCTGTTGGAACAATGTGTTGTCTGGCGAAGATTGAGCGTTCACTTAGGCTGGGGGTACAACAATGTACGAGCTGCCTATGATGAAGTGTCAGAGAAAATCCAGTCAGAAGTCTATGAGAACGCAAAGGCTTTCGCTAAAGAAAATAAAGACCGTTACGATTGCGGTGGTTACATCTATGTTGGTGAAGGACAGGACTTAGGACAGTTCTGGGCGAAGTTAGCTGTCGGTGATGGCAAGATTCAGAAATCGTCCAGTAATACAGCGATTACAAAATCTAATGACTGCTATTCTTTATATGGTGCGACTTATGGTGTCTATTCTGATAAAGGCTGCACGAAATCAGTTGCCACACTTATGACAGATGGCAACGGGAATACGGATACGGTGAAGTTGAGAGCTTCTACATACTATGTAAAAGAAATCGAAGCTCCAAAAGGATTCCAGTTAGATAACAACGTCTATACCCTTACGGTAAAGGCTGGTGAAACTTCCACATTGAAAGTCAGCGATACACCAAAAGTCACAGACACTTTGGTTGAGCTTTTCAAGATTGATATGGAAACAGGAAAAGCAACCGCACAGGGTAACGCTTCTTTAGAGGGTGCGGAGTTCGTCTGGAAGTATTATGACGGTTATTACACAAAAGATAATCTTCCATCAGAACCAACACGCACATGGACGACAAAGACAAAAGCGGAAAAAGGCAGCGATAACACTATCCACTATATCACAAGATTGGCAGATTCCTATAAGGTATCTGGTGACAGCTTCTATACACAAAACGGTACTATCTGTTTACCGCTTGGTACTATCACTGTAGAAGAAAAAGCTGCTCCAAACGGTTACTTGTTAGATGGTGCTTATATGCAAGCCGCTGGAAGTTCTGAACAGATAAAAGGCGTGTATGTGGCACAGATTACAGAAGATGGCGAACTTGCAGCATTAAGCGGCAGCAACCAGTATTCCGTATCGGACAAGATTATCCGTGGAGGTGTGAGAATCCAAAAGCGTGACCTTGAAACAAAAGACACAAAACCACAAGGCGGTGCAACATTGAAAGATACTGCCTTTGACATCATTTCCTTAAATGATAATGCGGTATTGGTAGATGGCAAATTATACAACAAAAATGAAACAGTCAAGACAATCCATACAGGCGTTGACGGTATCGCTACGACTGCCGCAGATACTTTACCTTATGGAAAATACCGCTTAGAAGAAAGCAACGCCCCAGAGGGATATTTGACGGACGGTGCAAAACCGATTGAGTTTGAAATCACAGAGAATGGAAAAATCGTTGACTTAACTGACGAAGCACATTCCATCTACAATCAGATTAAACGTGGTGACTTGGAGGGTGTGAAAATCGGTGACGGTACTCATAAGCGACTTGCGAATGTTCCGTTCAGGATCACAAGCAAGACCACAGGCGAAAACCACATCATTGTGACGGACGCAAACGGTCAGTTCTCTACCGCTGCTGACTGGGTATCTCATACACAGAACACCAACGCTGGCGAAAACAGTGAGGACGGTATCTGGTTCGGTACTTCCACACCAGACGACAGCAAAGGTGCGTTGCTCTACGATACCTATACAATCGAGGAATTACGCTGTGATTCCAACAAAGGAATGACACTGATTCCTGCTTTTGATGTGATAGTTTCAAGAAATAAGACTGTCATTCATTTGGGTACATTGACAGATGATTATGAACCAGAAATCTCTATCCATACTACCGCTGCTGATAAGGCAACAGGCGAAAAATCAATTGTCGCTGGTAAAAGCGTGACTATCGTTGATACCGTCACTTTAGACGGACTTACAAAAGGTACGAAGTATCA
>OJSD01004328.1_pt1 | contig 10352 bp, 8 predicted proteins | sample 1599391 | NCBI WGS metagenome assembly OJSD01 (sample SAMN04168656, study PRJEB22393) | human gut metagenome | biome: human gut microbiome; feature: stool | host: Homo sapiens | collected 2014-03-17 | reverse complement strand
CCTCATAAATTTCATCCTTAAAAACAGATGATGGGATATACTCCAAAAACAGGAGTTACCATTCATCAATCAAAATCATTATAGTTCAAAACTCCCATAAATCAAAGACCAATCACTTTTATCAAAACAACCGGCTTCTATTTTATATGTAATGAATTATTTACCGGCTGCGATATGCGAACCGTATATGTCGCGGCAATCACCCTTTTCTTTATTGCCTTCATTGTTGACACGGACGCGTTCTACTTTATTCCTGTCATTATCTTCTCCGGAAATGCGGTCTACCCGGAAACGATAAGCTTCTCTTACCTTTTCCATCTCAGGACCAAATTCTTCCATAGCTTTACCCATATTTCCATCAACAGGCGCCCCATTCTGCAGTGCGCGGTAAATAATGGCCGCAAATTCATAGCGGGTCATAGAACGATCCCCTTTGAACTCTCCATCCGGATAGCCTTCCAAAAGACCTCTGTCCGCCAGTGATTTTACATAAGAATATGCCCAGTGGTCTTTCGGCACATCGGGGAACGCTACATTCCTTACAGGCTGTCCCGCCATCTGCCCAATGATCTGCCGGAACTGTTCATTTTGCGCTTCCAGACGGGTAACCGCATCTTTCAGGTCGACGATTTCTTTTGCCATAGCTACTTTGGATGTGGATACATGGTTGCCCTGTCCCAGCTTCACGCTGACTCCGGCATTCACCATGTTTTCACCGGCACCGAAGGAACCGCCCACGCTGAACATGGTATCTTCATTAGGGCGGTAGAATGCGCCTACCGATACGGCATGAGCGTCTTTGTAGTTGCCGTAGCCGGCTGCGAAATCCCACTTATCATCCGGGTCGAAATCAAGGGGATGAAGGGCTGCCAATGCTGCAGCGCCCGCTCCTACACGGTTCACACGGGTTCCCAGTTCGCCTACTTTATTGGTTACATTTTTGATATCCTGTGAAGACGCGATGCCGGAAACGGAATAGGTGCTGCCGTCATTACGGGTGAAGTTCAACGTATCCCCGCTGAGTGAAGCAGATGATGTATAGCGGTCCTGCAATCCGGTGACGGTTGCTGTCGTTCCATCACTGTTTGTCAGCGTAGCAGTGCCTGTACCGTTCGAGGCATAGGTCGCCGTGCCGCCGGTTACTACCGTATCCTTGGCATTGATCGTGTATATAGCATGTCCATCCCCAGGATCTGCCGTCTTATTCACCGACGTAATATTCGTCCCAGCCCTTACTTCTGTGGAAGCAGCCGCTACGATGGATGTTTTTGCTTTCCTCAGCTGCGCTACATTGACAGCATCAGTATCATTTGTGCCGGCTGCAACTCCGGTAATCTGGCGGGTGATACCTTTGGACGTATCGCCTACGGAAACAGCTGCTTGCGTAGATTTCCATACCGAAGATGTATCCGTGGAATTCGTACCTGTTCCGGGATCATAGCCCGCAACGCCTTTATCCACGGACGCCACAGAACCTGCACCAAGCGCTACACCACCTTCTTTGGTCACGTTGGCTTCACTGCCGATGGCTACAGCATTCTTGACACTGGTACTGGTACCGGCTTGAGACGAACCGATGACAACGCTGCCGTCGGCACCTGTCAGTGTTCTCTTATCCCCAAAGACAACAGCGCCATTTGTATTGGTCACATTATTTTCAGAACCGATGACGGAAACATGCTGTACATTGGAAGCTTTGTTTTTGTAACCGTCCAGCATATTATACTTGCTAACATTTCCGCTTTTTCCGGTTAATGTATTGCCGACACCGATAAGCTGGGACGCTTGTGTATATTCAGCCGCATTTGCACCGCCAATAGCTAATGTAGAACCGCCTGCGCTCCGTGCCACACCATCCATCAGCGCTTTCTGCATGGTTGCCACTGAATTGTAAGGTGTACTGTATGCGGAGGTATCAAATGCAGCACTGGAATTCTTTATACTGTTTCCGGCACCCATGACAATCGCACCATTGCTGTTGGTGACCTTATTGGCTACGCCGCTAATCATATTAGACACGCCGCTGCTGGAGGAACCGGTCATGGATTCATTGGAGTTCAATGTGCCGACCACCGTAGAAAACGCATTTTTAGTCGAATTGCTCAATGTATCGGAACTGTTGGCAGCTTCATACTGGCTGGACTGCACATTGTAGCTGCCGATGGTCGTGGCGAAACCGCCACCGGTATAGGAATTCGTCCCCAATGTGGTGGATGCCACGCCGAACTGGCGCAGTTTGTCCGCCGTCGTATCGCCGATGGCAATTTGATTCTTCTCTAACGTATGGTCTCCTATCTGAATAGAACCAGTACGGGCATATGTATTTTTCCCCACGGACATCCCTGCCGGAAGGTTCTTTTTCGCATCAGTGTTACTATGGATATTCCACCCGGTTCGAATAATACCATGCCAATAAGTTGGATCCACCGTTTCCCCAAAGGAGAGCATAGATTCCTGCGTACCGCCGCCGATGAAGACTTTCGCATTTTTACCTATGGCAATATTCGTACCGTCATTTTCAGGAGAAATATCATAGGCAATAGGACTCCCTCCCTTGTCCACGATATCCTTGGCAGCCGCATCAGCCGCATAACCGCCCATGAGGACTCCCATCCCCACAGCTGCTGTCAGCGCTGCTTTCACCGCTTTTCCTGAAGCGCTTTTCGTGTGGTTTTTCGCCAGTTCCGATGTCACCACATAAGCATTTTTCGCTTTACTCCATACGATTTTGTAAACCCTGTTCATATTTTCCTCCCAATTTTAAAAAAAATAAAAATATAAAAGAGCTGTTATGTTTTGCCCTTCGCGTTCCGTCTCCCCTCTCCCTGTCATACAACCGGCTTCAGATTTTAACAGATAAATCCCACAGGTTACACCAAACTATTCTTCTGATATTTTTCTATAAACATATTTTTACATTAATATGATATTATATATCTAAAACAATTATAAATCAACTAAATTGCAATATCAAATCAGGCTGTCCTGTGGATTGAAATATCAAATCAAATGGTCACACAAATAGTTGTTTTGTGTCACTCGATTTTATAGTCAGCCCCTAAATGCCACTTTACCAGCTTCTTCACCACAGGTGCAGATCCCCCTCATCCGCTTAGGATGACGCCTTAACGTCTTATACAAGGATCATGGAGTCGGCCGTCAGAAGGAGCTGCTGGCGCACGTAGTGCGATTGAGGATACTTGCTTGTCGTAATGATTTAAATCGTAAAAGAATAGTCAGCTTGCAGCTGACAGCTCACAGCTGATAGCTTTTATCTTCTTATCGTTTCCCTCACTATGACGCCTTGCCGTCCGCTGTCATTCTGACAAACATTCTTTATATAAAGTTATTTTTCTATAATATATCGAGATCCTGATAAACAGGCTGTACAAGCCATTTTCCGGAAGCGCCCATGATTCCCCACTTTCCCTTGGCTTTCACTGCGCTGTATCCGTGGCTGAACGGGCGTGCCTCTTCAATAAGGCCTTCTTTATCGGCAAACAGGATTTGTCCCTGATCATTGATGACCTCGTAATTGCTGCTTCCCTGGTGCACCCATGTCAGCCGGTCATGAAGGAAAGGATCGATCGTCATGTCGGTAGATACGGAAAATACAGAATACCCTGTTCTCATATTGTATAAGCTGCGGACCCCATTTTTCTCTACGACCAGACGGTCGGAACCGGCAAAGGTGATACCGTCATACCGGAAAGGAATCACCTGCTGTCCCGTTTCCACACTGAAAATCCCGCTTTTCCCGGTCTTTCCTTCTTTCAATACCAAAAGACCATTAATCTCGTCCAAGTCGCCTACATCATAATCTCCCGGACGGATAACGTACTCTCCTTTCCGATTTACAAAGCCGGTTTTCCCGTCATTTTTAATGACTGTACCATACCAGGTCATGGGCCATACTTTATCATTCCTGCTGTCGATAACGATATTTCCGTCACGGTCTATGTAACCGCGCTTGGCTCCGTCATAGGTAAAACCGCCAAGACCGATGCCGTTATAGCCGAATCCTCCGTATATCAGGCCGCCGGTCACAAAGCCCAGCAGACTGCCCACATTGAAGCCTCCTACTTTACGGCGGTACTCGGCCAAACCGCCTTCATACGCATACATTTGATTGGACGGCGCCTGGAACAGTTCCCTGCCGCTGCCGTCAACAGCAACGATTTTCCCTTTCTCATTCTTCACGAAAGCACGGTCTTCACTGAACTCGGCAAGCACATCCTTATACCGCGGCGAGATGACCACCTTCCCCATGCCGTCTTTGAAACCGTATTTCCCTTTTTCTTTAAAGGACGTATAGCCGTCGCTGTCATAATACTCCCGGCTGTCTTCCTGCCCGGCAGCATCCGTCCTGCTCCGGCGGTCCGATTCATCGGCGGCCTCCGGTGTCAGCTGTTCGCCTGTTTTGGAAATGAACCGGGTGGTTTTCTTATCCACCATGACATGAATCACACCGGTGCGGTCATTCACATCCAGGATTTCCTTATAAGCAGGAGCAATCAGCTCTTTCCCATCTGTGCCAAGAATACCCCACTTGCCGCCGGATTTGCATTTCGCCAGGATCCCCTGCTCTATAATCCTATCATTTTGGAAAGTCATTCCTGCCCATGTCCCAATCGACTTGGGAACGTTTCGATTAGGTACCACAAGCGGCGCCAGGAGCTCATTCAGCACCACGCCGGACTCATACTGATATTCCACCTTCTCATTAAACTCCCGGTTTCCCGTATGAGGCAATCCCATACGTTCCATTTGCCGGCGCTGTTCTGCGGCCATATTCCGAATCGCATCACTGTCCTTTGTCTCGCTGGAAACCGTTGTGCGCGATTCTGTCCGCCGGACACGCTCGGCAATCGTTCCATTCCTGTCCACTGTCGTCCGCGTTTCACTGCGGCTTTCCGCCGTTGTGCTTTCCGCCTGCACAAAACCCCCGCCAAACATAACAGCGCCGAAACACACCAATGCCGCCAAAATGTATCTTTTCTTCAATCCGCCACACATACGATGAGTCCTCCTTCAACACATCTATTTCTCAATAAACATATTATACAAAAACTCCTCTTTTCCCGCATCACAAATGATTTAAATCGTAAAAGAATATTTAGCTTGCAGCTGACAGCTCACAGCTGATAGCTTTTATCTTCTTGCCGTCTTCCTCACTATGGTAACAGATCCTTCACATCCGCTTCGGATGATGGTTGACGTTTTCCTCATTATGACGCCTTTTCCTCCAATCGTTATTCTGAACGGAGGCAAGAATGCTGTGGGAGAAAGAAGGGAAACGGGATAGTGACACAGAGTGAAGAATCTATTCCTCTGCATGACGGGTTTGGTATAATGAAAGAAAATAATTAAAGACAGCTCATGAAAGGAGCATTATGAAAAAACGTATATGTGCCATGGCGCTCACGCTTGCTTTGGCAGCAGGCGGACTGTCTCTGGCATCCGATTTAACCTAACCTGCAAGAAGTCTCCCCCCTCTATAGGTGGTGAGATGAATTGTGGGTTTTTCTGTGGGTTCGATGCCCTCAGAAAAACAATTGCTTTGTAGCTTGTTCCATGATATAATCAGCCGTAGAGACGAAAGGATTGATTGTGTCATGGAATTAGACAATAATAACCATTCAGTATTCTTGCTGTATTATCATCTTGTTCTAGTGGTAAAGTATCGTCGCAAAGTGTTTTCTGACGAGATGAGCCAATACGCAAAAGATATATTCGTTCGTATAGGCTCTTCCCATAACATCATATTGGAAGAATGGAATCATGACCAAGACCATGTGCATATCATGTTTCGTGCTTACCCTAACACGGAGATGTCAAAATTCATCAACGCTTACAAAAGTGCTAGTTCGAGACTAATCAAAAAAAAATTTCCAGAAGTTAGGCGTAAGCTGTGGAAGGAGATGTTTTGGTCAAGAAGCTATTGTCTGCTAACAACAGGCGGTGCTCCCATAGAGATAATTCGTACATACATAGAAAATCAAGGTGGGTGATGTGGCAGTGAATAAGGCATACCGATACAGGCTATACCCGACAACAGAACAGAAGATTATGTTTACCAAGACCTTCGGCTGTGTCAGATTCATCTATAACAAGATGCTTGGTGACCGTCTTGACTATTACAAGGAAACTGGCAAGAAGCTGAAAAATACACCTGCACAGTATAAGGAAGAATTTCCTTGGCTGAGAGAAGTTGACAGCCTTGCTCTTACGAATGCCCAGATGAACCTGAACAAGGCATACAGCAACTTCTGGAGCAATAAGAAGCATTTTGGCAAGCCACGCTTCAAGTCGAAGAAAACAGGTCATGCTTCGTATTCCACGAACAACCAGCATGGCTCTGTAAGAATCGAGGAGAACAAAGTAAAGCTGCCTAAAATCGGTTGGGTAAAGCTATGTCTTCATCGTCCATTGATGGAGAACAGCATTATAAAGACTGTAACCATAAGCAAGACACCATCAGGGAAATATTACATCAGTATTTTGGTGGAGTACGAAAACCAAATACTCCTCATAATACCTAAGAAATTCCTTGGGCTGGATTTTGCTATGCACGGTCTGTATGTTGCTTCCGATGAGGATGATGCCGATTATCCGAATTTCTTGCGAAGAGCCGAGAAAAGGTTGGTCAAGGCACAAAGAAAACTCTCCAAGAGACAAAAGGGAAGCCATAACCGAGATAAGCAAAGATTATGTGTAGCCAAGCTCCATGAGAAAATTGCGAATCAACGTCGTGACTTTCTGCATAAGAAAGCCCGTTACCTTGCAGACCGCTACGATGCCATTGGTATTGAGGATATTCGTGTCAAAGCTATGGCAAAACGCAAGAAGGGTGGCAAATTCAGCTTTGGCAAATCCGTAGCCGACAACGGCTGGAATTTGTTCACGAACATACTAGAATATAAACTTGCTTGGGAAGGTAAACAACTTGTCAGGATAGATAAATGGTATCCAAGTAGCCAGTTATGCCATGTTTGTGGTTATCAGAATAACGAAACAAAAGACTTGTCTGTGAGGGAATGGGATTGCCCTAAATGTGGCAGTCACCATAATCGTGACAAGAATGCTGCGATAAATATTCGAGAAGAAGCTAGGCGAATATCTGCCTGACATAACTCATAGAGTACCGTGGGTCGCACGGGAATCTACGCCTGTGAAGAGAATGTAAGTCGTCGCAACTCTTCGGAGTCAGTGGTGCTGTTCTCGCTGAAGCAGGAAGCTCCCGCCTCTATAGGCGGGAGTACGTTCACATTTGACAACGATATTAAACTTTGATATACATTTTATATGTATATTTTTTACAAGGAGGTAATTTTATGAACAAAAAAAAAATTAACACTATTGTTGGTTCAATTGGAGCATTTATTGGGGTTTTTGTGTTTATAACTTATATTCCTCAAATTATTGCTAATTTAGGAGGAGAAAAAGCTCAACCTTGGCAGCCTCTTACAGCTTCGATTTCTTGTCTAATTTGGGTTATTTACGGATGGACTAAAGAACCTAAAAAAGATTTTATTCTTATCGTTCCAAATTTAGCTGGTGTAATATTAGGATTTTTAACTTTTATTACAGCTTTATAAATTTTTATTTATAAAGATTCTGAATTGTTATTGAAATAATTGTATGGAAAATATGTTAAGGAATATCTGATGAAATGGGTACGCTTTCGAGAGGAGCAGAAGAAATGAAAACACCATATGAAGTGATTGAGAAGAAAGAAGTTCTGCATGAATGCTTTGCTCAGTTACTGGCTGACAGCAGTCATCTTCGGCAGAGATTAGCGATTGATCGTGACGATGCCACACATCCTCTGAACATATTCCGAGAACGGATCTTACGAATATTTCATGACATTTTCACGGTGCAGTACCAAACGGAAGCCGATATGCAAAAGCTACTAGAACAGCTCCAATATGCTCGTTCCTCTTTGCAGCAACTGAAAGAAAAAAGTGTGAAAAAAAAACATTCACTCATAACAAAAATAGCAAAAGCCTTCTTGTCTAGGGATGAAATTTCCCTAGACAAGAAGGCTTTTGCCGTGGGGAGTGTCTTCTCACTCTAAACGTTTCCTTGCGTGTCAACTTTTTCTACTTGTAATCGACGGAGATTTTCAATTCCTCCTGCTTCCACTGCTATTTTCTTTAAGTAGTTATCCATTTTTACAAAACGAAACCGTGGTAATACTTTAAGGATTGAAATGCTTTCTTCTGATAATTGTCCTTCGATAAAACCTCCTAATTCTATGAGACGTTTCGTCCGTGCCTTTCGTTCTTTTTCGCTCTCTTTTGCCTTATTTTCTTTAAAATTGGCGGACGGACATATTCTTCCGCTGGGAAATGAGATGACCCTCCGGGAAGCAGATAAATCATATGTGGGAAAAGAACTGCAGAAAGAGTGGAACCAGGAAAAAGCAGAAAAAGAAATCCTTCCTGCTGTCAAGCGGATGGGATTATTTGGAAAAGGCGATACAGTCCATGAAAAAATGATGGCCGAGCAGCTCGGAAAACTTTTTGCAGCCGGCAGATTTTCCCAGCTGCAAATGGAGACGAAGGATGCCTTTCATCAGGCGGCTGTTGTATCTGTAAAATTGGAAGAGAAAGATATCGCCGGCTGGAATGAAATCATCAGGGCCATGGAAAAAGCCCATCCGAAAAAAATTGATATCCTTGGAGAGAACCGGACTTTGAATCTTGAAACCATCCGGGAAAGCATGAAAAAAGAAGACAGTAACAATCGTTTCGTCTATAAAAAAGATGGACAGACTGAGTTTGTTTATGGAAGCATGTTTCTTTTTGTGGAACAGTACGGGGTGGAAGCGCCTTTTTATGTCTTTTTCATCGCGTCAGCAGATAAAGGGCAACTTGGAGCCACTGCCATTTATACCAATCAGGCCACAGGCCGGATTATAGAACCTGTTTTAGTAAAAGGCGCGGAGGGACTTCGATGAAAAGACTCGTGACAGCATTTTTGGCGGCGGGGATTACCGTTTCATCCATGACCGCTGTTTTTGCAGAACCTGCCCATAAAGAGACGGGTACAGGCACGGCGGCCGACAGGCAATTGACTGCCGATTTCCGCAGAAGTCCGGGAGATGCCATAAAAGATCTTTACAGGCAGGCAGCTCCTTTTCTTACAAAGGAAATCACTTTAAGAAATAACGCCGTTTATACGCCTTTCGTCATAACGCCGTCTGTGAAAAAAATGGCGGGAAAAGAGATTCCGTTCAGTACGGAAAAAGGAGGAGTATTTCCTGCGGGACAGCTTCTCGTCACTTCTGATGAGGGAAGCTTTGACGCCTTTGTCGTGAATTTCTCTTTTCCTGAAACGGAAGAAAATAAAAAGGGAATGGATCCTTTCTTTGTGAAGGATCAAAACATGGTGTCTGCAGGGGCGCTTATGATAGCGAACCTTTACCTGATGGGTGCTGAACCCGCAATTAACGAACTCATCGTAGATGCCATACGCGAGCATAATAAAACGGCTCCTGTGAAACTTCCCGAAGACTTTGCCCATGTGCGTCTGCAGGACATAGAACCGATTACCCGTTTAAATGACCATACGTATACGGCAGGCGCGCGGGTCATAAGCGACGCCGACGGTTTCATCGTGCCCCTTTACATCCGGGGATACTTCATGAAAAAAGAGAATCAATACAGAGCAATCCTGGCAGTGACCAGTGACGCGGAAAGAAATTATCTGAAACCATCTCTGGAAGAATTGGCAAAAACAAGTATGAAATACTAAGATATCTCTATGAAAAGCGGAATGGAGCCCCTCTTTTTGTATAGGAGCATACAGTAAAAAACTTTATGGAATTTTTTCTCTTAAAAGGAAAGGTGTTTTAAGGGAAAACGAAAGCAGGTCCTTTAGCGGGATCTGCTTTTTTGCTGAAATATTATTTTGTGATGAGCGACAGAAGGATATCCGGATTGTCCGTGTCGTATTCGATCTGCTCCGACCAGCGCCGTATGTTTTCAGGAAGATCTCCGAATACGGCAGTTTCCATGAAGATGAAGTCTGTGCTTTGCCGGGCGTATGTCATGACGGCGTCTATGCCGCAGAACGGTTCTTTTTCCAGGGCGCGGTAGAAAATGTATTGATACACCGCCGTTAATTCCGGGAGAGGCGCTTTGGCAAGATATGAGGATGCCTTTTTCAGCGTGGAAGTAAAAGATCCGGAAAGAGAGGAAAGCCTCTTTGTCCATGCTTCATCGACAGGTTCCGTTTGAGAAAGAGCGTGTAAAATGGTCCGGCAGTAAGTTTCATTGATGGTCGGCGTATAGGAGAGCGCTTCTTCGGGAAGGCTGCAGCCCATAGCGGAAAGCAGCGTGGGA
>OJSD01004317.1_pt1 | contig 10374 bp, 8 predicted proteins | sample 1599391 | NCBI WGS metagenome assembly OJSD01 (sample SAMN04168656, study PRJEB22393) | human gut metagenome | biome: human gut microbiome; feature: stool | host: Homo sapiens | collected 2014-03-17 | reverse complement strand
ATTTCTCTTTCAGTTCCTTGGGCGCCGTCTTGATGACCTTGCTGCCGCCGTTTTCAGAGGCTGTGCCCCAGATGGCCCAGAGCACATCACGCCACAGGTAGGCCAGCGCCCTTTTGTCATTGCCGGATTCTTCCGGCAGGTAATATTCCAGATGCCCTTTGATCTCCATCAGAGCATCCAGGCTCTCCTCATTGGCGATCAGGGTGCGGAACTCCTTTGCGGGCTTCAGATTCTGCATGGACTGGACACCGTGGACCAACACCGGCAGGGACTGAGCAGTAAACCCGTACTTCTTAAAAAAGGTGTGAATAAACTTTTCTTGCAAAGAGGAGTGCTCGTCATCACAGCGATCCAGGTAATCGCACACCAGCCGCCACCACTTCGGCCCTTCCAGTCCCAGGGCAAACACGGCAAAGGTGCCAGGCATGGCGCAGGACTCATCAGAGAGGTTGTTGTACCACTCGTCCTCCTGCATGGCCAGCCGAGCATAATTCTCCATCCGGACATGGAGACGGGGATACCGCACCGCACAGGCAAAAAGCTGATGGACACCCTTCTTGGGCAGGCCGGGGATGGGCAGGTAGATCTTCTCCGGTCCGCGAAACTCGATGGAGTAGCTGCGGGGGAACTCCGGCTGCTCCAAAATCTCAATCAGATAGCTGAGAGCCTCCTCACAGGCCCCCTCGCCGCAGTCCCTGGCGGTAATGCGGATGGTGGCGAAAGCGTCGTTAGCCGAGGCGGTCAGGTGCTTTGTTTTCCGCTTTTGGATATTAGGCGGCAATTTGCCGCTACCATTGGTTTTCAGTTCCTTTACCATGTCAGGACGAATCTGGGAAATCAGGCCAAGGATGTGTTCAGTGGTGAGGGATTCAAAACTCTGCCCATACACCGTATGGCAGATCGCCACATAGCAGGCAAAGCGCAGCAGACCTTCATCCACATCCTCCGGATGCAATTCTGGCAGTACTGTACAGGGCGGGAAGACGGTAAAGCCATCATCCCGCTCTCCCACAAGGAAGAACCGCTCCTGCACCTGCTTTTCTATGTATTTCTCCAATGTATAGCGGATCTCCTGCCAGCCCACCAACCGCCGCAGGGCATCGCAGAATATAACAGCTTCCTCATAGGGAAATCCCTTCAAAGGCAGTTTGGACAGATACCGATCCAACAGCTGGCTGGGAAGAAAGGGTGTCCCGTTGTGATTTCGCACCACGGTCGGGTAGGCGGAGTGATTTTCACGGGCGGTGCCGTTCAGCACATCCTGAATGCAGAGATCCGCCTCCGCCAGTACTTCTGGTGAAGTGTCCGGTTTATGTATCAGATAATAACGGTCATTTACACCATCGCGCTTTGGTAAGCTCATGCTTGATCACCTCTGTTTAGACAATAAAAAATCCCCGCGACACCCTGTCACTTGGACAGGCTGACGCAGGGCATGAAAAGGCCGCAAGGGAGACGCCACATCCACCAGCGGATGTGGTTTCTTCTTCAGCCAAAATCAATTTTTCATATTTGAACAGAACAGCCGTGGACTGTCCCAGTTTTTCTTCCATAGCAAGACCTCGGGTTACAAATTTCTAAATGGGTATACTTTACTATTTTATTATATCACATCATCTGTTTTCTTTGGAAGAGAGATTTGCTCCTCAGCCAAATTTGTGATGTGGATTTTTCCCTTTCTCTTTCCTGTCCCGGCATACTCCAGCAGTTCTCTGGCATTGCTGGCCGGATGCCGCACATAGGCGATGAGAAAATCGCTGCGCTCCACCATATATCGGTTTGCGCGGACGATGGCAAGCCGTTTGGGGACCGTTTCCAGATCCGGCGGATAGAACAGAGCGTCGAACGCCTCTGGCAGATCCACCTTTCTGTTGACTGGGTAATATGGGGTCATCAGCATCAGCGTAATATCCGGGTGCGCTCGCTTGGCCTGCGACAGTGCCCAGATCACCAGACGGTCGAAGTTGCCATACCGCCCCACCACAAATTCAGATACGCCATATTCCGTGATATGGCGCTCTATGGTTTCAAGCAGGGTTGGGTACACCCGATCTGGTGTCTCCCTATGCCCTATAAAGAAGCAGCTTCCCATCTGACAGCCCTCATACACAGTCGCAGTCATATTTTATTGATTGTGATTCATAATAGAACTATAAAGCCAACGCCCATTTTAATAATTATATCACTAATTATTCGTTGTGTGAAGCGAAAGTTGATGATTTAAGTGCGAACCCGCGACGCTCCCTTATATTAAAATAATAAGTAGAGATTGGAGGGAGAGGATCATGGACGATAACCGCCGCTATGAAGCGTTTGTGCGGAACCGCATCACAGAGCTGCGGGAACAGAAGGGCGTTTCTGAGCATCGGATGAGCCTGGAGCTTGGAAAGAGCGGCTCCTACATCAGAAGCATCACCAATGGAATTTCTATGCCCTCTCTCCGGGAGCTGTTCAACATCATGGAATACTTTGATTTGACGCCAACTCTTTTCTTTGCCCCCATGGACGATCCGGATTCCCTTCGTGGGATCATAGGCAAGAAGCTGCTTGCCCTGCCGGATGAAGACTTGGAGAAAGTAGCTGTTTTTCTGGACTGGATCAGAAAATAACCGCTCCTACTGGCGTTTGACATGAAAAATATGCCGCTCAGTCAGTTCCTGATAGTTTCTGACATGGGCGGTTTCTTTTTTGCGCTCTTGGGGGAAAGAACTTCCGGCTATTGAAATTTCAAGCTCTTTCCACTAAAATGGATTTCATCGTCTGTTATCAACCGTTCCGATTACAAAGCGAGGTAGGAAAAAATGAACCAAAAAGAAATCAATGAGCTGCGGCGCCGTTTTCGCCCGGAAAAAAGCGCCATCAGCCGTGTTTATGGATGCTATGTCAACAGCAGTAAAGAGATCGTTTCCGATCTGGACGAATCCCTGGGCATGATGCCGCAGGAGGAGTCCGAGAAGTATTTGAGCCTTTTGAAGAAGGGACTGTCCGGTTCCCTGGGGAAAAACCTCATTGATATCGTATTCTCCACTCAGCAGGTAGTGGACAGTGAGGAACACCGCCTGCTCACCACACTGCGGGATTCCCAGCTTAAGGACAACGAGGCCCGCCAGACCTTTTACCACAAGGTAATTGACAGTCTGGACATGGGGGACAGCAGTTACCTGTTGCTCCTGACCTGTGACAGCTACGATGTTCCCCATCGGGGCAAGGATGATTCCCTGCAAGCGGATGCCTCGGATGAGGTGTTCACCTACATCGTCTGTGTTGTGTGCCCCATCAAGGAGGGCAAGGTAGAGTTGGGATATTTTCCCGGTGACAATGAATTCCACTGTGCTGCCGGGCAAACCGTCGCTCCTCCTGAGCTGGGTTTTCTCTTCCCGGCATTCGATGACCGGGCAGCAAATATCTATAACGCTCTCTTTTACAGCAGGAAGGCCAATGAAATTCACCAGGAGTTCATTGACGCGATCTTCCATGTGGAAGCGCCGATGTCTGCCGTTGAGCAGAAGGAAGCATTCCAGTCAGCTCTGAGCGATGCGTTTGACTGCAGTCTGGAAGTGATGCAGACTGTTCATGAACAGCTGCGTGAGAAAATCAAGGAGCACAGGGAGAGCAGGAGTTCGGAACCTCTGGAGATGAGTGCCTCAGAAATAGGGCAAATCCTTCAAAGCTGCGGGATTGCGGATGAACAGGTGGCAGCATTCCAGGAAAACTGCGGCGAGCAGTTTGGTTCGGGGGTTGTCCTGAATCCGGCAAACCTGATCGACAGCAGCCGCTTTGAGATCAAGACACCTGAGATCACCATTTCTGCTGATCCAGAGTATAGTTACCTGGTGGAAACTCAAATTATCAACGGGCGCAAGTACCTCCTAATCCCTACTGAAGATGGCGTGGAGGTCAACGGTTTTGCTGTCAGCATTACAGCTGCACAGAAAGACGATTAAATTTCAAAAGCCGGACACAACGCAAGGCGGTATAACCTTTAAGGCCAGATATTGTTTGTTATTTTCTGTCTTAAATAAAATCCTTAGAGTGGGCGCTTCTGGTTGGTTCATTATGAACCGGGACTCGGTTCACATGATATGTAGACCCTCCCCTTGGCGGGAGGGTCTGCTTTTTACAGGCTATCTCACCAGACGGTTTCTTGCTTCCAGTGCTGATGCGCAGTCATGGCCTGTCAAATACTGTGCCGCATCCAGCCATTCCTGTTCGCTGCATGCACCTAAAGGGATCGCGGCAGTGAGCCTGTGCAGCCGTTCACTTTGCTGGAACAGCCGAAGATCAGAAAGAATTCCGCATCCCATTTGATAAGCCAAATAATCCAGTAGATCGATCTCAACCAGCATTGGACACCTCCGTCATACCACATGATACAGATTGGAAGTAAGACTCCCATTCTCCCGCCAGCGTGGGTCCTTTTGCAGCAGACCAGCCCTGCAGAGATCATCCAGTGCCCGCTTGACCGTAGAGCGGGAAAGCCCCAACTCCAGAGCAATGGTTCTGATGGCCGGCCAGCAGCGTCCCTCGCTGTCTGCCCGATCCTTGAGGTACATATAGACGCTCTTGGCTCTGTGGCTTAGATTGGAATTGTAGATATTTCTAAAGCTGTTCATTCTGTTTCCCTCCGTCAAGGCCGAAATACCGTTTTGCGGGAATCCGGTGCGGCCTGAATTCCCTGAGCCATACCGCCAGCGGATGTGCCGCCTCCCTGCGGCTGCTCACTAACCATTACAATCGTCCCATAGTGGCGGCGGATGATGGACTCCTCCAACTCCTGTTTGTCAGCATAGGCAACGAACCGCTGGGCCTTCTCCGGTACTTCATAGGGCATGCCGAACCGGATGCCCCAGTCAAGGAACAGCCGCAGTTTGACCTTCATTGGGTGGACGCCGGTCTTGGCCACAATAAAGCTGCCCTTGGGCATGGACTTAAGTTCATCCGGGGTCATGAGGGGACGCTCCATCATCTGGAGGGACTGGCTGGGATCGTTTTTTCCGCGGGAGATACTGCCGCTCATTACCGTCCGGCTGCCCAAAGATTTGGACAGTTCCACCGCGGTCTGACTGGCCGGGGCGAAGCCGCCGTAAAGGTTGACCTGGCAGTTGTCCACGATGATCTCAGAGCCCTCTTTTCCATAGTTTTTCTGCAGCTGTCCCGTAATGCTCTGGACGATAGGCACCAGCATGAGTCCTCTGGACCGGGAGGCGGAAAACATCAGTTCCAGCGACTGAATGGGCGGGCAGGTGCCCAACTCGTCCGCGAAGAAGACCACCCGGTTCTTGAGCCGGCCGCCGTTCTCGTCGGCCACAGTGAGGATCTCCCGATACAGGTTTTGGAGGATCAGGCTGACCATAAAATACTTGGTCTGGTCCTCCTCGGGCAGTACGATAAAGATGGCGGATTTCTCATTGCAAAACTTCTCCGCGTCAATGGCGGTGTCAAAGCAGAGGATCTGCTCCATCTCCGAGTCGAGGAAGGCGTTTAGGCGGGACAGTACCGTTGAGATTACGGAGGCCATGGCCTGCTCCGCCGTGTTGAGGGCGGACCCGGCAAACCAGCGGGCCTTATGATTAGGCGGGAGCTTTTCCAGCAGGAGCTGGAACTGATTCTTTCCCTTCACCCGGCTGGGGGCCAGCAGTTCCTGCACCAACTTGAACACCGACACGATGTGGCGCTTTTCAATGGGATTGCCGTCCGCGTCCTCGGTGGGCAGGTACTCGGCCACCAGCAGGAACATGGCAGTCAGAAGGCCCTCGGCGGAATCGTAGAAAAAAGCATTCTGCCCATACTGGGCGCTGTCGCCGCCGCTGGTGTTGATGAGGGTCTTGGCGAGGATCTTGGAGTATTTCTCTGCCTTGGCCTTTGCCGCCAGGTTTTTGGGGTCGGCTTTATAGATATCCATGTACTTGTTGATCAGATGAAGCAGGTTGTTGCCGTCCGAGCGGGTGGGATTACGCAGATCCAACACGGCGATTTGGTATCCGTAGCAGTCCTTGGCAATACCGGCATAATTGCGGAACAGGTCGCCCTTGGTATCCGTGCAGAGGAAGGACATCCCGCTGGCGAGGGCATATTCGATGTTGGGGTACAAAAAGAACGCGGTCTTTCCGGCGCCGCTGGCGGCGGTGACCATGGCGTGGATGTCATCGGTGTCCACCAGAGCTGTAACATGGTCTTTGGGCCCTTCGCAGCCAAGGACAAGGCCCTGCTTTTCCGGCAGATGCTCTCCCTTGCGCCACAGCTCTGGTTCAAAAGGGACATGGGCATAGGTCTGCCGAATCTCCTGTTTGGTAGCCCAGCGTGCGGTTCCGTGCTGGCCGTCGCCCACAGTCTTGGATTTGATTCCGTCAAGGGTATAGTAATGGGAGAGAAACGCGAGGCCGCCGATCACGAGAAACATGATGGCGCCTACCACGATAAGTGTTATAACTTGCGTTGGCACATGATCCTCCTTTTGATATCTACGCCTTAATATCAGAAGGGGATGTTCAGTTTTCGCTTTGTCTGCTATAATAAATTGGTATGAGGTGATTGCTTTGATTTGCGCATGTGACCATTGCTACTATCTGTTTGAGGCGCCGGAACTGCCGGAGCAATGCCCGGACTGTGGAAAGCAGGCAACCCGGCCAGCCAATAAGCAGGAGCGGGCAGAATATCTCAGCAGACAAACAAGCAGCCAGGAAGATGCGGAGGAGTGGGACTGAGCCATTCCTCCGCTTTGCTGTTTCAGGCTTAGGCCATCACTGGCTCAGTTTCCCTCTGGGTCTTTTCCTCTTTCTGCCGCCGTTTGATCTCGTCGGCCTCGTACTTGACCGGCACCTTGGCACAGGAGATGGCCAGCTCCAGCCATGCGCTGGCCACCTCTTTTTTCTCTGCCTGGGTACGGATACCCTGGCGATTGTTCTTGGCCAATACGCTTTGGAATTGCATGGCGATCTCATCCGCCCGGTTCTTGAGGATACTCCGGTTCTGGTGAGGCAGGATGTGGCTTTCTAAAAACCGGACTCCCTGCTCAACGGTCAGCGCGGTACCCATCTGTTTGCACTCCCGCAGCACCACCGAGAGGGACAGCGCCGCCATGGTTTCCATGTGCTCCATCGCCTGGTCAAAGCGTCCCCAATGAAGGTCGTTCCGGTACTGCAGGAGCAGGCCGGGGATTTGATAAGCCGCCCGGTCCGGCTGAACTTCCTTGCACCTGGTCCCGATTCGCTGGCAGACGAGGTCTGCCGCCACAAACTGCGGATGCTCCTCGGCGGGCTGTGCCTCCAGTCCATGCCGTGCTTTCAGATCCTCGTCCCAGTCTTTGTATTCGGATTGCAGCGGGGCAATTTGAGAATAGCCATGCTCCCGCAGAACATCCGAGAGCCGGCCGACGGCCTCAATTCCGGCAGCGTCGTGGTCCAGGCAGAGGATGGTTTTCCGCAGATTTGGATTTTTCTCCAGCATCCACAGCATGGCATGTTCCGCCGTACCACAGAGAGCCACATAGCTGTGCTGCTGCCAGCCGTCCGGGTACAGGGTGAGAAAGGCAAGCAGATCGATGGGGGCCTCGAATACATAGAGACGGTCGCTGGTACCGACCCAGTGGAAACTGCACCGGGGATCACTGCCCTCTATGTTGCCCCGGTAGCTTTTGCCTTGGGTATAGAGCCCCCGCTTGTGGGCATGACGGGCAACGCCGCGTTCATCGAATCCGACGAACACGGCGTTGTGATACACCTTTGTCTGATCTATGGACAATTCCCGGCTCTCATAGATCAGTCCCTTCTGTGCGAAAGCGCTTAGTACCTCCCGGCTGATGTGCCTCTGCTGGAGCAGATAAGCATATACCCGCCGCATGGCCTGGTTTGAGGGAGGCAGGGCAAATTCCTTTGGCGGCTCTTTTTCTTTTTTCTCCGCCGGTATATACACCTCCCCCTGTTCACCATTGAGCAGACGGGTCACTGCTTCAGGGTAAGTCAGGCCGTAGAAATTTTGGACAAAGGAGATTGCATGGCCACCCCTTTCTGCAGCATGATCATACCACTCATTCCCATGCACAGTAATACTGTGATCTGAGGTGAGGCGTTTGTCCTGGCCGGAGGAGATGAGTTTCTCTCCCTGCCGGCGCAGGAACTCCACCAGGTCAACGGAGTTGGCACGGAGTTTTTGGTCCTCTGTGAAGTGGATATATGGCACGCTACATCCCTCCTTATCAAAAAAGAGACCGCAGTATGCGGCCTCTCAAATCTGTGTTAATTCATTCGGTTGGTTGGCATCTTTCGGAGCTCTTGGACTTGATCCCAACGCCCATAGACCACAGCGATAGTGTGACTGGAAAGGTGCCTGAAAGGGTAACTGAAAAAGAGAAAAAGATTTCAGAACTTCTTGTTGAAGCTCCAGAGGCTATTAATGGGAGTCCGCAGGTTCATACCTCATATGCCTCTCACTGATTCCTTCCCTTGAGTTTCCGGTGGAACAGAACAGGTCTGCACGGGATTGGCTTTTGCCTTTTCAGCCCTTGAATGCCTTTTGGCTGCGCCAATAAAATCTGCTGTTTAAACTGCACTTTCTGTTTCAAAAGATTACCTCCCTTATAGCTGCATTTCCGGCTCATGGTCATCCGCCTTGTGGCCCTGAGCGATCTTCTTCGCCTTGATTTTTCGTAGGAGCTTCCGATCCACCGCGACCCGAACGCCACCGGAGGGCGGTGGTTGGTTTTGCTCCTGGAAAATGTTGGCCAGATGGTGGAACAGCGAAATGACGGCCGCCACAGGAGGCTGGCCCAAGCGGTCATCCATGTGTTTCAGGAAATATTGAGCATATTCATTGCCCTGATCCGCTGCCAGCTGGAACCACTTGATCGCACTGGATCTATCTTTTGGGACCTCCTTCCCAAGCAGATAGAGCTTGCCGAGGGCATACTGGGCGTATTGATTGCCCTGTTCCGCTGCGGCGGTGAGCCAGCGGATGGCGGCTTTCACATCCTTTGGCGCATCTTCCCCCTGGAGCAGCAGCTTGCCCAGCCGGTACTGCGCAAACTGATTACCCCGGCCTGCTGACCGCTTCAGCAGACTTAGTGCTTTTACGCTGTCTTTGGGTGCATCTTCTCCTGTGAGATAGACCAGAGCCAGGGCGTATTCCGCATACCCGTTCTCCTGTTTGGCCGCGGCAGTAAGCCAGCGGATGGCGGTTATTACATCCTTTGGGATACCGTCGTCTCCCTTCAGCAGCAGTTTTCCCAGGCGGTACTGGGCAAACTGGTTCCCAAGTTCCGCAGCGTATGTGAGCCATTTCAGTGCGGCCGCCGGGTCTCTGGGCAGGGCTGCGTCACCGGCAAGATACAGCTTGCCAAGAGCAAAGGCGGCGAAGCTGTTTTCCTTCGTTGCCGCAAGTGTGAACAGAGCCACCGCCTTTTGAATGTCTTTTTCCACGCCCTGACCATCCCGATAGATTTTGCCGAGCGCGTATTGAGCACAGTCCTGGCCGGCTTCCGCCGCCTTTGTCAGCCGCTCCAATGCCTGGGCTGTCTGCTCCGGTGTAGAGGATGGATCATTGAAAATCATCCGGGCCAGTTGGTACTGCGCGTGGGGATTGTCCAGTTTGGACGCCTGTTCAAACCACTCCCTGGCTGCCGTCTCATCTTTACCAGTCCCTACACCATGGAGGAGCATCCATCCGATGCGGTACTGCAATTTATCGTCATGGCTCTGCTGTTCCAATTCGAGAAATCCGGCGAAGGCTTGCCGGTACCACTGTTCCGACGCTTCGGCGTCCTTCTCACAGCCAATGCCGTCCCGATACATCTTTCCTAACTCGTAGGCGGCATAGGGGAAGTCCTGCTGTGCGGAGGCTGTGTATAACTCCAGCGCCCGCGCATCGTCCTGTTCCACACCCTGTCCACGGCGAAACAGGCCGGCAAGGGAATATTGCGCATACTTGTACCCTTTGTCTGCGGAAAGTTGGAACCACCGGGCGGCATCACCATAGTCCTGCTCACAGCCGAGGCCCGCGGCATACAGTTTGCCGATCCGGTACTCCGCATAGCGTTTTTTCTTCTGCCTCTCAACAGCATAGAAAGCGGCCAGCGCCTTGCTGTACCACACATGGGCGGCCTGCATATCAATCTTCCGGCCCAGCCCGTCCGCAAGCATCCGGCCCAGATCGTGCATGGCCAGCGCATTGCCTTTTTGCGCCTCCTGTTGGAACAGGGTAAACGCCTGCTCAAGATCCTGGGGCTGATCCTTGCCGCCAAACAAACAGCGGCGGGCCAGGCGGTACTCATCGCTCCAGTTCATCTGCGCTTTGGCTGGCGCAGACACCGTTTTGTCTGGGACATCGTCCGGAGATCGGAAGAGCGTCGTGTAGGGAAAGAGTGTAGATCTCGGTGGTCGC
>OJSD01004309.1_pt1 | contig 10391 bp, 9 predicted proteins | sample 1599391 | NCBI WGS metagenome assembly OJSD01 (sample SAMN04168656, study PRJEB22393) | human gut metagenome | biome: human gut microbiome; feature: stool | host: Homo sapiens | collected 2014-03-17 | reverse complement strand
ATACAAAACGGGCGTAAACCTTTTGATTCGCCCGTCACCTCTTCTCAGCCTGCATCTTCTGCCATTGCCAAAACCGAAACCACGCCTGCACCTCAACCGCAGGAACCAAAAAGTGTTTATGCCATTGTACGCCCCATTTCTCCTGCTTCTTCCGCCGTTTCTAAGGGAACCTCAGATTCTGCGGCCGCACATACCGAACCTCCAAAAGCAGATACATCCAGCCAGTCAAATCCATTTACAGAAAAATGGTCGGCAGACGTTCTCACTGCCAAAGATTCCATCCCGCGAATTGTACAGGCTAAAACGCAGAAATTCAGTTTTTATCACAGCTCTATTTCCGATTTTAACCAAGCTGTCCGCCTGAATGATGTTTCAGCCAATCAATCCTTTACGGTAACTGCCCGCTCCTGCACCTGCCCCGACTTTGTCCGGCGGCAAGCCCCCTGCAAACACCTTTTCTATTATGCAATGGAGATGCATCATTTTCCAAATCTTGGTCCTCTTCTCCATTTATCCGCTCCTGAAATCTCGTGGCTGACCTCTCTTTATCAAACAGATTTTCAGGCGTTTCTTCTCTATCTTACCGCCCATAAAGATGCAACCACTCCTGCGCTTGTAGAACGGACTGCTTCCATCAAGCGTTTCCTCAAAGCCGGGGTTTTGCTCTCGTCGTATCATGACCGAGAGTTACTGAACAAATACACCAAAGCCGAGCTTCTCGACTTTGCCGCTCTGTGTGATCTTTCTTCCAAACCAAAATCCAGCATGAAAAAAGCCGACCTCATTGAGTGGATTCTTGCCTCTGCTCCGCAGGTCGTGAGCCTCTGCCGCAAGAAGTATGTATTCGTTCACCTTTCGCCAGATTTCGCTTCGGCTACTACGCTCTGCCTTGCACTTCAGAGTACCGCAAAAAGCTCTAAAATGACCCTGCCGCAAGTTTACGCCTATCTCGCTCTTCTCTGATACTCCATAAATAGCAAAGGCCCCGTGCGGTGCACGGGGCCTTTGCTGTATGCATCTTTAATGGATCACGATGGTCCGGGTAATCTTTTCGCTGGAGTAGTTGCCAGCGGCCTTGGCCGTCTGCGTGTAGGTGCCCGGCTCGGTGGGGAAACCGCTGATGGTCGTACCGCCAAAGAAGCTGCTCTTCTTTTTATAGCTGTAGGTCACCTTGCCGTTCTCAACCACCTGCCCGTCGGACTCGACGACAGCGGCAGCGTTGAAGCTCCGGGCCTCTTCCACGGTCATGGCGGCGGGAGCCTCCTGGGCCCAGTAGACCCGGACGCCCTCCGTCTTGGGCTTGATTTTGAAAAATGCCACGCCCGCGGTGTTCAGATCACCGGATTCCAGCGCGATGGCACCGGCAATGTAGCTGCCGGCATCGCTGGGCTGTTCATCCACATAAATGCGGCTCATGCTGCCCGCCGGCAGATACTTGCGGATCATCTCCAGCGCCAGCCGGAGGCCAGTGGAAACATCCTTGATGGTGGGGATATAAAACTGCAGAGCATCCATCACCGAGGCGACCTCATCGGCCACCCGAAGCAGCACCTCCACGTCGTTGCCGTCGATGAGCTGCTTGATGTAGGAATACAGGTTGAAATCGGTGGTCTGGTCCGGCGTTGCGGACATCCGCTTGGGCAGCGGGATCATTTTGAGCAGGGTGCGGATCTTATCGGAGAAGACCAGGGTCACAAAGCCTTTTGCCTCGCCCTTGGTGCCCAGCACCACCCCCAGATACTGCGTCTCGGCCGGGCGGGTCTCCACCACCAGCTCAAACGGAGAGCCGTACACCAGCGGGCCGGAGGCCGTCAGCTTGATGGACACCGGGCCGTTGCTCTCCTCCAGCGCCGCGCTGCCGGGCAGAGCCGGCGCTGCCGAGGCGGCCACAGCCGGGGTCACGGCGACACCCAGCGTTAAAACTGCTGCTAAAAACAGTGAAAGAATACGTTTGGCGTTCATACGCAAAACCTCCTGTTTGCAAAACTTCCGGCAGAGTTTCCGCATTCTGCACGGGCCCGGAGCACCGCCCCAAACGCGGCACTCCGGATAGTCTCATTTTACCGCAAACCGGAGGGCAAATCAACAACGGGATTCAACCAGTTTCACTTTTTGAGGTACTTTTTTCCCGCCGCTGCCGCAAAGAGCCGCTGCCCGGGCGGGCGGCGGCTCTTTGCGTATAAAAAGGTTCGGGGAAGATCTCCGTGTTACAGGATGCGCACCCGGATGACGGCGGGGATGGCAGCCAGCTTTTCGGCCAGCTTGCCGTCCACGGCACCGGTCGCGTCCAACATGGTGTAGGCCATATTCTTTTTGCTCTTGTTCACCATGTTTTCGATGTTCAGGCCCGCCTCGGTGGTCAGGGCGGTGATCTGGCTGATCATGCCCGGCTCATTCTTGTGAATGATGCAGATACGCTTGCCGCCGGCACGGGGCTGGTGGACTTCCGGCATGTTGACCGAGTGGGCAATATTGCCGTTTTTGAGGTAATCGCTGATCTCCTGCGCTGCCATGACGGCGCAGTTGTCCTCGGCTTCCGGGGTGGAAGCGCCCAGGTGCGGGGTGCAGACGACGCCCGGCTTGCCCAGCAGGGCCTCGGCGGGGAAATCGGTCATGTAACCGGAGACCTTGCCCGTCTCCATGGCGTCCAGCAGGGCGGGGGTGTTCACCAGCTCGCCGCGGGCGTAGTTCAGGATCTTGACGCCATCCTTGCACAGGGCCAGTGTCTGGGTATTGATGGTATCTTTCGTGGTGGGCAGGTAGGGCACATGGAGGGTGATGTAATCGCAGAGAGGCAGCATGTCGTTCAGGTTGACACAGTGGCGCACCTGGCTGCTCAGGTTCCAGGCCGCGTCAATGGAGATGTAGGGATCGTAGCCGTAGACCTCCATGCCCAGCGCGATGGCACAGTTGGCCACCCGGGAACCGATGGCACCCAGACCGACGACGCCCAGCGTCTTGCCCTTGATCTCGTTGCCCACAAACTGCTTTTTGCCCTTTTCCACACTCTTGGCCATGGCGGCATCCCCGGCCAGCCCCTGGGTCCACTGGGCGGCGTCAGCCACATTGCGGCTGCCCGCGATCAGCATTCCGATGACCAGCTCGGCCACGGCATTGGCGTTGGCACCCGGCGTGTTGAACACCACGATGCCCTGCTCACTGCAGCGGTCCAGCGGGATGTTGTTGACGCCTGCACCGGCGCGGGCAATGGCCAGCAGGTTGTCCTTGAACGTGGTGTTCAGCAGGTCTGCGCTGCGGACGAGGATGCCGTCCGGCGCGTCGGCATCCACCGACACGTCAAAGAGGCTTTTGGGGAGCTTTGCCAGGCCCACCGGGCTGATGGCGTTGAGGGTTTTGATGGTAAACATACTTTCCGATCTCCTATACACAAATCAGGCATTCGCCTTGCGGAATTTCTCCATAAAATCGACCAGCTTGTCGATGCCCTCGCTGGGCATGGCGTTGTAGATGGAGGCGCGCATACCGCCCACCAGACGGTGGCCTTTCAGGTTGACAAAGCCTGCCTCCGCGGCCTCCGCACAGAATTTCTTGTCCATGTCGGGGTTGGGACTGGTGAACGTGACGTTCATCGTGCTGCGGTAACGGTGCTCGACGGGGTTGTTGTAGAAGTCCTGGCCGTCCAGATAATCGTAGAGGACTTTTGCCTTGGCCTCGTTGATCTTCTGCATGTTGGCCAGGCCGCCGATGTCGTTTTCCAGGTACTTGAGCACCAGCCCGGTCATGTAGATGCACCAGCAGGGAGGCGTGTTGTACATGCTGTCCTTGTTGATCAGGGTGGTGTAGTTCATCATGGTGGGCACATTGTCCGCTGCTTTGCCCAGCAGATCGTCCCGGATGATGGCAATGGCCATACCGGCGGGTGCGACATTCTTCTGGACACCAAAATAGATGCATCCGTACTTGGTCACATCCACAGGCTTGGAGAGGATCATGGAGCTCATATCCGCCACCAGCGGCACGCCCTCCACCTGCGGCACCTCCACATACTGGGTGCCGAAGATGGTGTTGTTCTGGCAGATGTGGATGTAGCTTGCATCCTTATTGTAAGGGATGGCGTTCACATCCGGGATGTAGGTAAAGTTTTTGTCCTTGCTGGAGGCCACGATGTTGGCCTCGCCGAACTTGGCGGCTTCTTTGGCGGCCAGGTTGGAGAAGTTGCCGGTCACGATGTAATCGGCCTTGCCCGTGGTCATAAAGTTCAGGGGCACCATGGCAAACTGCTGGGTAGCACCACCTTGGAAAAAGCCGATCTTGTAATGATCCGGGATGTTCATGACCCGGCGCAGGGTGGCTTCCGTCTCAGTGATGATGGCATCAAACCACTTGCTGCGGTGGCTCATCTCCATCACGCTCTGGCCGCTGTCGCCGTACTCGAGCAGCTCGGCCTGTGCCTGCTTCAGAACTTTCTCGGGCAGCATGCTGGGCCCCGCGCTGAAATTATACACTCGTGCCATAATGCACCTCTCCTTTTCCCTCAGTGATTCACGGAAACGCCGCCCGAACCTTGGCGGCGTTCGTGTTCTGGATTTGTCCGTAGTATACCGGTTTTGAGGGGGGCAAAACAAGAGCATCTTTGCACAAAGATGCAGCGTTCCTGTCCGCATTGAAATCGCAAAGCGCACAAACGTTCGTCGTATAAGAACAAATTCTAAGACATCTGTAAAATAAGTACAGAATCACCGCATGACCACTCGATTTTCCGCTCTTGCGCTTTGGGGTGGATTCTGGTAAAATAGAAGCATCTGAGACAATTGTAAAAGTATTTTTTTGAAAGGAGGCGGTCCCATGTACGGTATCCCGGAGCACTGCCAGCCCCTTTCCCCCGCCGAGGAGCAGGTGCTGCTGGCCGTCTGGGCCTGCCGCCCGCCTGCCACCCGGCGCGACATCGGCGAAAAGCTGGCTGCCAAGGGCTGGGCCCCGGCCACAGTGCTCAACTTCTTGTATCGGCTGGAAAAAAAGGGCTGGGTGAAGAGCGGCAAGGACCAGAACCGCAACACCTACACCCCCACCGTTACCCGCCGGGCCTACGGCGTGGCCGCCATGCGGGAACGGCTGGACACCGTCTTCGGCGGCGACCTCGCCGAGGCCGTCCGGGCCCTCGTCAGCGAGAGCGGCTGCGGCCAGAGCGAGCTGGAACAGGCCATGGCCGTCCTGGCCGAAAAGCACGCTGAAGCGGAAGAATATGATTTGTATGACCCATACGGGTAAAGCAATAGTCAATTTAGCGGATGCTGACCACATGCTTTTTGTTACAACCAGTAATTATTCTTCTGGTGCTATAGAGTATGCCGCTTCAAGTGGGGTGTCTCTTATCAATGGCTCTGAATTATTAAAACTTTTGAGCACCTACGGCTTTCTTCATAAAAATGATATAACCATTGCCCCCTCTGAATGGCAACTAACTGTTTCCGATTTAAAGCCGTACGTTCCTACTGATATTTATTCACGATTCTTTTTGTAGCAGTGCATTAAAAACGAAAAAAGCTCCGACAAATCGGAGCTTTTTTCGTTGCTTTTCGTTTGCATTTATGATATCCTAAAAGTGCCGTATTTCGCGGTAGGCGCTGTCTGCAAATGCAGGTGGTCAGACTCCACCCCGGGCATTGACCCGGAGGAGTTTCTTTTTGTCATCCTCCGGGTGGTACGAATGTTTTTACACACGATACCCAAAGGAGGAGTCCATTATGGATTATTTGAATCTTGTTTTTAGTGCTCTCACGCTGTTAGCCACCGTTACGCTCGGCGTCATCCAGATCACCTGGATGATCGCGCGGGACGTTTTTCGGGACAAACACAAAGCCAGGCATGATTCTTGGGATAAAAAGTAACGACCGCCTCACGTTCCCCAACACGAGCGGTCGTTGCTTTTAGCAATAATGTTCTGGTAAGGAGCTGACCATTTTGCAGGCAGCGCCTTTTCTATTTGTAGTATAGTGATTTTTTGTTGTTTTGTCAAGCCCGCATGGTGGGCTGGGAGGATCTATGTCAGATTGCAAACTGCGCGCCAAAAACTGCGGCGGCTGCCCGCTTCTGGGGCTAGACTACGCCGCGCAGCTCAAACAAAAAGAAAGCGCCGTCCGCGCCCTGCTGGGCAAATACGGCCCCGTGCACCCCATCCGGGGGATGGATGTCCCCTACCGCTACCGCAACAAGGTCATTTCCACCTTTGCCCCGGCAGCGGGCGGGAAGCTCACCTCCGGCATCTATGCGGCCCGCACCCACAAAGTGCTGCCCGTGGAGAGCTGCCTGCTGGAAGACGAAGTGCTGGACAAGGTGCTGCTGGCTGTCCGGGCGGCGGCCAATCGCTGCCGCTACCAGCCCTACAACGAGGACCGCGGCACCGGCCTGCTCCGTCACTGTCTGCTCCGTCGGGCCGTTGCCACCGGGCAGGTGATGGTGGTACTGGTCACGGCCCAGCCCGTTCTGCCCGGTGCCAAGAACTTCGTCCGTTATCTCTTGGAAGAAGCCGAAACGCGCGGCGTCCCTGTGACCACCGTGGTGCAGAATTACAACCCCCGCCAGACCAGCGTTGTGCTGGGTGAGGCCGAAAAAGTGCTGTACGGCAAGGGCTTCATTCTGGACACTCTCTGCGGCAAGACCTATGCCCTGAGCCCCCGCAGCTTCTACCAGGTCAACCCGGTGCAGACGGCGGTGCTCTACGGACTGGCCGTGGATGCCGCCCGCCTGACCGGAAAAGAGACCGTGCTGGACGCCTACTGCGGCATTGGCACCATCGGCCTCACGGCCTCCGGCAAGGCCAAGCAGGTGGTAGGCGTCGAGCTCAACCGGGACGCCGTGCGGGACGCCATTGGCAACGCCAAACACAATGGCGTGAAAAACGCACGCTTCTTCGCCGCGGATGCCACCGCGTGGATCCAGGAAGCCGCCGAAGCGGGCCAGCGGGCAGACGTCATCTTCATGGACCCGCCCCGAGAGGGCTCGACCCCCCGGTTCCTTGAGAGCGTGGCCAGGATGGCCCCGAAGCGGGTGGTCTATGTCAGCTGCAACCCCGAGACCATGGCCCGCGACCTCGCTCTCCTGACCCAAAAAGGCTACCGCGCCGAAGGCTTTGTCCCAGTGGATCTATTCCCCCAGACCGCCCATTGCGAGACGGTATGTTTATTGTCCAAACTTAATGCAAAGCAACATATCGAGGTAGACATCCACATGGACGAACTTGATCTCACCGATGCAGAGAAGAAAGCCACCTATTCGGAAATCAAGGAATATGTGCTGGAGCATACCGGACTCAAGGTCAGCAGCTTGTATATCGCTCAGGTGAAGCAGAAATGCGGTATCATCGAGCGAGAAAATTACAACAAACCGAAGTCCGATGATGCAAAACAGCCCCAATGCCCGCCCGATAAGGAAAAAGCAATCAAGGAGGCGCTCAAGCACTTCGGCATGATCTAAGGAGGGCAAAATGAAGCGTTTACTTTCTTGTGAGTTCAATATGGATACTGCCTGTGTGGAGCTGAAATTTGCAAATGGCAGCATGATTGCCATTGATACGATTGCGGTAGAGAATGAGGTTGCCGATAATATATATCAGCGGTCAGAGCTGGACTGGCTGATTTACAACGATCCGGCAGCCTATGCAGATTTAGTTCTCAACGGCGACCCGGAAACATACCTGAAAACTGTTACAGAATATAAACCTTTGGACTGATTACCAGAGATAAAGCAAGCCGCCTGTGCGGGCATATCAAATGCTCATACAGGCGGCTTTTCCTTTTTGTACTGTGACTTTATCAGTTCTCCGAAATGGACCGCTTAAACAATATCCATGTACTTATGAAGTAGCATATCAGCAGTAAGAAAAGAATACCAATGATAATCCCTACTTGTACCATCAAGGCTCCGCAGCCAATATAAGCTGAGATTTCAGCAGAAACACTTTGAAGAAAATAGCCAATCACAATAATTGCTACAACGATTGCCGCTGTGATCGGCATCCCAAACCAAACACCAAGCTGTTTTAGAACCAAAGTATGCAGGTCCTTCTCTTCCACTCCCATTTTTCGCAGAACCGAAAATCTGTAGTTGTTTTTTTCTGCATCCAGGAGCTGCTGAAGAGCCAGCACGGTAAGACACATCACCATCAGAACAATTGCACCATAGATCAAGGACGCTTTTAGGATAAAGTTAAGGGCGATTATACGGTTCACTTCCGTAGTATGGACAGTTGTACTGTATCCTGCCAGATTGTCTTTATCAGGATCTTCTGGATAAGAACGCCCAAGAAGCTGTTCCAGCATTTCTGCCGTTTTGAAGGGAAGCGGATATTGGGTCATCACAAATCGGTTGCGCTGTACCGGAAGCAAGACTTGCGCTATTTCGTCAGGTATGATATACACCACATCTGTATAAAGATTATAGATGGATTCCCCCACAGGCTCCTGAAACACGGCGTTCTCACTGAGTTTCAGGGTGCCTGCGTCAGTTTCCAATAAGGTATGCTCAGCAATGTAGTTTTCAATATCCTTGTCCTCTGCTGCACGATGCCAGTGGGTAGCAAATTCATCCGTTTGTAAGATAATAGGTTCATATCCCAACATTTTCCGAACAGCGTTATAATCCTTCAGTGCGATCGCCAAGGGAGGAAAATTGTACTTTACTCGCTGGTGAAAGTCGCTTTGCTTGGGAAGATATTCCGAAAAAGTCAAATCGTCCTTTATCGCTATTTTGTTTTGTTCTATGAACGCAGTAATTTCTCCATAGTCTGTATCCGGAAGATTTTCCACTTCATAAACATCGTTGTAGCGGCTTGAAATTTGAATATCATAGACAGCCCGACTGTCCAAATAGCCCAGACTCCATCCCGTTAAAACCGGCGCAATGACAAACAAGCAGATAGAAAAAGTCAGGGTCACACAAATGATCGTCATCGTTTTCGTATTGGTAGCCAGCTTAGAGGAAAGCTGTCCAAACAGAAATAAACTCGTATTATGATATTTGCGGGACACTTTAGACTCCTTCCAGTATAGGAGCGCCGCATTCGATAAATACATGACTGCGGAAATGATAAACAAAATATCCGCAACCCCAAACAGCAAATATTGATTCAGAGTTGGAGCGTCAAATCCAAGGAAGTAGGCTTTTTCCAGTTCTGCGATGGAAAAAATCGGGATAGCGGTCAATACAGCACCAGCCAGAAGTCCGCAAAGATATCGGGAAAACCCTATTTTTCTGTGTAAAACAGCACCTGCGATTGCCCAAAGCAGCGTCAGTGCAGGGAAAAGGACATTCCCCCAATACATGAGCTTTACAGGAAGCGGATGTCTGGAATCGAAGTAAAAATGATATTTTACAGTACCTACCTCCAGCATCCACAGCAGCAGAATGCCATAGAAAATACAGATCATCGGCATCCATCTGCTTTTATGAAGCGGTTTTTCATTCTGACGGTTTGCCGTCATAAGCTCAATAATCCTGCTTTTGTTGAGAATTCTGACATTCCCGACTCCAACCAGAATCTGGCAAACAACAAAGAAGCCCACGGTCAACAGCACAGTATCCGGGAAAAACGACCAAGAAAAAGCGTAGGGTTCCCCAAAAGAAGCAAGCAGCATAGCCGTAATGACCTGAGAAACGACCATCCCCAGAAGGATTCCCACCGACACAGAGAATATGAGCAGGAAAAAAGTCTCTCCAAAAAAGAGCAGGCCTATGGTTTTTTGCTCCATTCCCAAGGTTGCCTCAACGGCAAACTCCTTTTGCTTTTTTCTCAGCATGAAACGATTGACATAGTGGATCAGAAACAACAAAAGCAAACTAATCCCGCAAATTGCCAGTTTCATACCTCCAGCCAGCAGGGAAATATTATATTCCGCACCAATGGTCGGATGATAATGGGTGCTGCTGATAGACAAAAACGCATAGAACAGGGTGACACAGAGTGTCATGGTCACAATATAAATCAAATAGTCCTTCACAGACCGCTTTGCATTTTTGAAAATAAGTTTAGCGTACATCGCTCATGCCCCCTCCCATCATGGTAAGGACATCCAGGATTTTTTCAAAGAAAGTCCTGCGGGAATCACCCCCCTTACGGATTTCCGTAAAGATTGCCCCGTCCCTCATAAAGAGAATACGATTGGCATAGCTTGCCGAGAAAGCATCGTGTGTCACCATCAGAATCGTGGCTCCGAGATCTTCATTGATACTCTGGATCGTCGAGAGCAGCATCTGGGACGAGTGACTGTCTAACGCACCGGTGGGTTCATCCGCCAAAATCAGCTTAGGCTGATTGATAATGGCTCTGGCACAGGCGCACCGCTGCTTCTGGCCGCCGGACACCTGATAGGGGTATTTGTCCAGAATATCCGTGATATTCAGCTTTCCGGCCATTTCCCGCACCCGCCCATCAA
>OJSD01004303.1_pt1 | contig 10404 bp, 7 predicted proteins | sample 1599391 | NCBI WGS metagenome assembly OJSD01 (sample SAMN04168656, study PRJEB22393) | human gut metagenome | biome: human gut microbiome; feature: stool | host: Homo sapiens | collected 2014-03-17 | reverse complement strand
AGGGAAAGAGTGTAGATCTCGGTGGTCGCCGTATCATTAAAAAAAAAATATCAATTTTTCGGGTTATAAAGAAGACTATTCCATCCTGACGCCCGACTATATGTGGCCGAATGCCGGTTCCGGTACGGCTCAGGCTTATGGCTCGGGTGAAGGTTATTCACTGGTTTCTTTCTTCGGAAAACTGAATTATACGTATGATGATAAATATCTGCTCTCTATGACAGTACGCCGTGACGGTTCTTCACGTTTCGGTAAGAATAACCGCTATGCCACATTCCCTTCCTTCTCACTGGGATGGCGCCTGAACCGTGAAAAGTTCATGCAGAATCTCAGTTGGATTGACGACCTGAAAGTCCGCGGTTCATGGGGACAGACCGGTAACCAGGAAATCTCGAACATTGCCCGCTATACTATTTACGTTCCCAACTACGGTGTGACGGAATCAGGCGGTCAAAGCTACGGTACTTCCTATGACATTGCCGGAACCAATGGCGGCAGTATCCTTCAGTCCGGATTCAAGCGTAACCAAATCGGTAACGATAACATCAAATGGGAAACAACCACACAGGTCAATCTGGGCCTCGATTTCTCAATTCTCAAACAATCTCTTTACGGCTCATTCGACTGGTTCTACAAAAAGACAACGGATATCCTGGTACAGATGGCTGGTATCGCCGCTATGGGCGAAGGAAGCAGCCAATGGATCAATGCTGGAGAAATGAAGAACGTGGGCGTTGAACTGAATCTCGGTTATCGTAATCAAACTGCATTCGGATTGAAGTATGACCTGAATGCCAACATAGCCACTTACCGGAATGAAATTACAAAACTGCCTACTACAGTAGCAGCCAATGGTACTTTCGGAGGTAACGGTGTACAAAGCGTAATCGGACATGCCAATGGTTCACAAGTTGGTTATGTAGCCGACGGCATCTTCAAATCACAGGAAGAGATTGATAACCACGCCACTCAGGAAGGTGCCGGAATAGGCCGTATCCGCTGGCGCGACCTGGATCACAACGGCATCATCAACGAGAAAGACCAACAATGGATTTATGATCCGACACCAGACTTCAGCTATGGTCTGAACATCTACCTTGAATACAAGAATTTCGACCTCACCATGTTCTGGCAAGGAGTTCAGGGAGTAGACGTTATCAGCGACCTGAAGAAAGAGACAGACCTTTGGAGTGGACTCAACATTGGTTTCCTGAACAAAGGTAAGCGAGTACTCAATGCATGGTCGCCCACCAACCCGAACTCTACCATTCCTGCATTGTCGCGCAGCGATACAAACAATGAGAAGCGTGTTTCCACTTATTTCGTTGAGAATGGTTCATTCTTGAAGTTACGCAATATACAGTTGGGCTACAACGTTCCGAAAACCTTTGCCCAGAAGATGAAGATGGAGCGCCTGCGCTTCTACCTGAGTGCACAGAACGTATTCACCATCAAGAGTAAGGAATTCACCGGAGTAGATCCTGAAAATGCCAACTATGGCTACCCCATCCCGATGAATATAACTTTCGGTATTAATGTAGGCTTTTAACAATAAAATCAGTTACTTATGAAAAAGTTAATATATACAGCAATCTTAGGTCTTTCACTGATGTGCGGCAGTTGTACCGACTTTCTGGAAGATCAGCTCCCCCAGGGAACCATCAGCGACGAACAGCTGAAGAACCCGGCATACATCGACAACCTGGTGATCTCTGCTTATGCAGTATGGATTACCGCCGAAGATATCAACTCTTCCTTCTCCATGTGGAATTATGACGTACGTTCGGATGACGCTTATAAAGGCGGAAACGGTACGGAAGACGGTGATGTATTCCACTCACTGGACATCTCGCAAGGTATCATGACTACGGCATGGAACATCAGCGATATGTGGCAGCGTCTCTACAACTGTATCTCACGTGTCAATACAGCTTTGCAACTGTTGGAACAAGTGGATGAACACACCTATTCACTGAAGCAGCAACGCATTGCCGAAATGAGATTCCTCCGTGCACATGGTCATTTCTTGCTGAAACGCCTGTACAAGAAGATCCCGTTTGCCAACGATGCCAACTTGTCACCGGAAGAATACAACTATCTCTCCAACACTACTTACAACAATGACGAAGGCTGGCAACAAATTGCAGACGATTTCCTGTTTGCTTATGATAACCTTCCCGTGAAGCAGGCAGACAAAGGTCGTCCCGCCAAAGCCGCAGCAGCTGCCTATCTGGCAAAGACTTATCTGTACAAAGCTTATCATCAGGATAATGCAGACAGCCACGAAGTGACAAGCCTCAGCACAGAAGACTTGGTGAAAGTAGTGCAATACACGGACAATGCCATCATGTCGGCAGGCGGCTACGGGCTGGAATCGGATTTCCACAACAACTTCCGCCCGGAACCTCAATATGAAAATGGTATAGAATCCCTGTGGGCCATGCAATACTCCATGAACGACGGCACTAATAACGGTAATTGTAACTGGTCTTACGGTCTGATTGTTCCCAACATTCCGGGAGTTACCGATGGTGGTTGCGACTTCTACAAACCGAGCCAGAATCTGGTGAACGCATTCAGGACAGATGCCAACGGACACCCCCTGCTGGATTCCTTTAACAATACTGATTACAATTCACAATCCGATTATGCTGACCCACGCCTCTTCCTGACAGTAGGTATGCCGGGATTCCCTTATGAATTCAATAAGAACTATATGATGGATCAGTCGACTACCTGGAGTCGTAGCAACGGACTTTACGGATACTACATAACCCTGAAACACAATGTAGACCCGGATGGCGATTACCTGATAAAGGGTGCCTGGTGGGGTTCTCCAATGAACCGTATCGTACTGCGCTACTCGGATGTATTGTTGATGCGTGCCGAAGCACTGATCCAACTGAACGATGGACGTATCGCCGAAGCTATCAGCCTGATTAACGAAGTACGCAACCGTGCCAAACAAAGTACAGCCATAATTGCCGACTACGAAATGGAATATGGCGTACGTTTCAACGTTCAGCCCTATACGGGGAGCTACTCACAAGCAGATGCCTTGAAATTGCTGAAGTTTGAACGTCGTGTAGAACTGGCTCTGGAATCAGAACGCTTCTTTGACCTGGTAAGATGGGGTGAAGCCGCCGAGGTACTGAATAAGTTTTATGCCGAGGAAGCTGCCGACTGCACCATCTACACGAATGCCTCGTTCACTAAAAATAAAAACGAATATCTTCCTATTCCGTTTGCACAGATGAGTGCCAGCAACGGAAATTATACGCAGAATTGTGGTAACTGGTAACCTTATAAAAAAAGAAGAACATTATGAAATCAATACAGAATAAACTAAATCTGCTTGTACTGGGAATCGTCCTGCTGTTAGCATTCCCGGGATGCAGCGATGATAATACATCCGACTTAAAACTGGACGGAGACACATGGCTTACCACCTTTGAACTGAATAACGCCTATATGGGAGTGATAGACCGGACCAATAAGACCGTGACCGTTGCAGTGCCCGAAATATACGATACTGATGCAATGAAAGTCACCGGTATCGAAGTATCCGAAGGTGCCGAGGCTTCTGTTAAAGCAGGCGATGTGCTGAACTTCTCATTCCCCCAAGTGATAAAAGTGACTAATGGAAACGTATTCCTGGATTATACAGTCAATATCAAGCATGATGAAGCGCGGATACTCTCCTTCAAACTGAATGACGCTTATGCCGGAGTTATCGACCAGTCTAAACGTACCATCACCGTACGTGTGCCAAGCTCAGTCAATATCAAAAATATGGTTCCGGTCATTACAACTTCGGCAGGAGCCATCGTAATGCCGGCATCCGGCCAGGCTATTGACTTCAGTAATCCTGTAGAATTCACTGTTTCATACAACACCGCATCCGCCGTTTATACGGTAACGGTTATCCCGACCGATGCACCGAGCGCCGTATATGTAGGTCTGGCAGCTACATTAAATGAACTAAATCCGGAAGAAAAAGAAGCGGCAACCTGGATGCTGAACAATGTTGCCAATTCTCAGTATATCTCATTCGAAGATGTGCAGGCAGGAAGAGTAGACCTGAGCGAGTGCGAAATCATGTGGTGGCATCTGCATATAGACGGCGGCATCGACAACATGGATAAGTTCGAAAAGGCAGCGCCTGCAGCAATCAGTGCATTGGTGAAGATGAAAGACCTTTATAACAATGGCATGAACCTGTTGCTTACCCGCTATGCCACTTACTATGCTGCCAAGCTGGGGGCTACCTTGGACGGCAACAACCCAAACAACTGTTGGGGACAATCAGAAGAATCCGGTGAAATAGTAGGCGGTGCATGGAACTTCTTTATCCAAGGACACGAGTCGCACGCTCTCTACCAGAATTTGGCGATGAACAACGGTGAAACGAACAAGGTCTATACCTTCGATACCGGCTACCGGACCACCAACAGTACGGCACAATGGCACATCGGTTCCGACTGGGGTGGCTATGCCACAAATGAAGTATGGCGTACCAATCATGGTGGCGTTGATCTGGGTTATGGTGGCGATGGTGCTATCGTGGCATGGGAATATCTGTCCGAAGGTTCTCGCGGAAGCATCGTATGTATCGGCTCAGGATGCTACGACTGGTATGCCTACGGCATAGATGCTTCGGCGGACAAATACCACGGCAATGTGGCTAAACTGACAAAGAATGCAATTGACTATTTAACGGGTAAATAAAACTAATATATGAAAACAATGATATATTCACTCACACTGGCTGCTCTGATGATTACTTCTTTCAGCAGCTGTAGCGATGACAATGATCCGGTTTTAACTCAGAAGGACTGGGACGGAACCACCACTTATTTTGCTTCGGCAGATGCCATGAAGTTTGATACTTACTATAAGCCATCTGTTGGTTATGTAGGCGATCCGATGCCTTTCTATGATCCGCAGGCAAAAGATTTCAAGATTATGTATCTACAGGAGTACCGTCCGAACCAGGCAGGCACTTACCACCCGATATGGGCAGTAAGTACTCAGGACGCTGCTTCATACAGATCTATGGGTGAACTGATCTCTTGCGGAGGATTGTCGGAGCAGGATGCTGCTATCGGAACGGGTAGTACTATTTATAATCCTTCGGATAAATTGTACTATACCTTCTACACAGGTAACAAATATCAGCCTACTTCTTCCGAGAACGGTCAGGTAGTGATGTATGCTACTTCACCCGACTTCAAGACCTGGACCAAGAATCGCACTTTCTATCTGAAAGGTGACACTGACGGATACAGCAAGAATGATTTCCGCGATCCCTTCGTTTTTGAAGGTGAAGATGGAAAATACCACATGCTTGTTTCCACTACCAAAAGCGGTAAAGGTGTGCTGGCCGAATATACTTCTACGGATATGAAAAGCTGGGAACATGCAGGTGTATTCATGACCATGATGTGGGATCGCTTTTACGAATGTCCCGATGTCTTCAAGATGGGAAACTGGTGGTATCTGGTCTACTCGGAGATGCATGCAGCCATACGCAAAGTTCAATATTTCAAGGGGCGTACATTGGAAGAGCTGAAAGCAACTACCGCCAATGATGCCGGCATCTGGCCCGACAGCCACGAAGGTTTCCTTGACTCCCGCGGTTTCTATGCAGGCAAGACGGCTTCGGACGGAACTAACCGCTACATTTGGGGATGGTGCCCTACTCGCTCGGGTAATGACAATACTGCCGTAGGAGCTTCTCCGAACGAACCGGAATGGGCAGGAAGCCTGGTTGCTCACAAAGTCATCCAGCATGCGGATGGTACTTTGACTTTAGGCTTAGTAGAAGGTATCAGCCAGAAATATGCCACTGCCTCTGCCGTAAAAGTGATGGAAAAAAGTAACGGAGTATCAGAAAGCAACGGTAACTATACTCTGACGGATAACGATTATATCCTATTCAATCGCTTAAATGTAAATAACAAGATTTCATTCACCGTAAAGACGGCAGGTGATGCAGATAGATTCGGTATCTCTCTGGTACGCAGCACGGACTCCAAGAAGTACTATACCATCGTCGTAAACCCGGAAGACAACAACAATAAGCGGAAGATAAACTTCGAAGAAGAAGGTGAAGATGGTAAAGGATTCATTGACGGAATAGACGGTTATCTGTTCGACAGACCTGCTGATAATACTTATAATGTAACGATCTGTACGGATAACTCTGTCTGCGTGGTTTATATCAATGACAATGTGGCTTATACGAATCGCATTTACGGGATACAGAAGAATCTGTGGTCTATCAACAGCTATTCGGGAAGTGTGGAAGTCAGCAACGTGAAGGTCAGCCACTACTAAGCGGAGAAACGTAGCTAATTTTTACCTTCGTTATATATTTCCCCGAAGACCGTCTGGAATATATTCTGAGAGGGGGAATAATCAGTATACGACTGAATAGGGATGAGTATACGACTGAACCCTATTCAGTCGTATACTGAATCCCATTCAATCCGGCACTGAACTTACAAATGCCGGAGAAGCATTATATTTTGTGTAATTTTCGTACGCTTATGAATTAATGCTCCTCTTTAGATAACCATATACTAAAGAAAAGGTCGTACACCTGATAAAAGTCACGCTCTTTTGTAATGAAATCCTTATCAAGCAATCCTGCCAACGCTGAGCGCACAGAACTGGGAGATACCAATCCATGACGTTTAGAAAAGGCACCGGAAACTACATTGCGCGCCTGTCCTTCCCGATTGATGGCAATTAGTACTTGTTTCTGTTTTTCGGGCAGTTGGTATAGTAATTCGGCATAAGTATCTGCCGTGAAGTTAACAATGTAGTTGATGGCGTCTTCTATCATTTCCATACCACATGTAGCTCCCTCAGGAGTTTTCAGAAAAAGGATATTCATTATTTTCTGCAAGTAGAAAGTACCACCACGAAAACGGTCGTAAAGCACATTCACCACCTCAGGCAAAAGTACCTTTTTATGTTCCCGAAAATGACGGATAGCAAACTCTGTATACTTTTCAAGAGGGATAGGAGGCAAATTCATGATAGTGACACTCTGGTAAAACGGCCGTGAGGGAGAGGTAAAAATAGTCCCCATCAAATGACGCTGTGAGCCGGAAAAGACAAAGCGGGCATTACTGCAATATTGCACATAGGTACGTAATGTAGCCTCAATGGTATCTTCCGGATACTTCCCTATCTGCTGAAATTCATCAATAGCTATCAGGCAGGGACGGTCGGCATGCTGCAAATAATGAAATATCTCATCAAGAGAAGCGGCGGGATTGGTGATGTCACCAAGTCCTATGTTCCAGGAAGGAACTCCACCTATATCATAAGTGATACCTGCCTGTAAAGAAGCAATAGCATTCACAAAAATCTCCCAGACTTTACGTCCCCGTGGCTTCAAAGCATCCAGAATAACCTTTCCGAACTTATTTACGAAATCACGCAACGAACGGGTAGCATAAATATCTACTATAAAAGTATAATAGTGTTCCGCTACCTCTGGTTGGGAAAAACAATGACGAATCAAATCCGTCTTTCCATAACGACGGGGAGAAATAAGCGCTATGTTATTTCCGTTAAGCAACAACGTAGTAATATCTTTAGTCTCTGTTTCCCGGTCGCAGAAATACTTCGGAGAAACATAACCGTTGGTTACAAATGGATTATTCATATCAGACCTCCTAAAGTTTGTAGTCCGACAAAGATAAGAATAAAGAAACGCATTGCCAAATAATGATTGCCACTTTATGGCAATCATTATTTGGCAATGCGTTTACAATACCTTAATTAATCACTGAAAATCATACTTCGCCGCACACGCATAGCCTTCTTCATACAAATCAGTCAGCTTCTGAATATCCCGTTCGATGCGGTCTACCATTACAGGTTTCTGTGGACGGATTACAGTAATTTCTCCCGCTTCTTCCATGCGCTCCACCATCTCCAGTTGTTCATTGTACACACGGCAACGGCAACTTAACGCCTCGCGCATCTTCGGGTATTTACGGTAGAAGAAAGAGGGAATGTGTATGTCCTTCGCTTCTTTACGGTATCCACGGTTGCGGGTAAGCACCACCACATTATGTGTGAAACCCTCATTCCAGGCACGCATCAGGGGAATGCTGTCTACAATGCCGCCATCGAGCATCGGCACATCGTCCACATAAGCAATAGGACATACGAACGGAAGACTGCTCGAAGCACGCACAATGTCAATCACCCGTTTTTTATCCTGTTTCTCCTCGAAATAGTTTGCCTCGCCCGTCACACAGTTCGTGGTGACCATTTCATAACGCTCCGGAGAACTGAAATAGGACTCGTAGTCATAAGGCAGAATATGCTCGGGGAACTCCTGAAACAGCAGGTCGAAGTCCATGATATTACGTTTCTTCAACAAATATTTCAGGCCGATGTACTGATACTTCTCCAGCAAATCAATGTTACTGTACTTGGCGCGACCGCGCTGACCGGACATGTAAGAAAGTCCGTTACAGGCTCCAGCGCTCACTCCGATAGTATAGGGGAAGCGGATGCCACGGTCCATAAAGCTGTCCAACACACCGCAAGTGAACACTCCGCGCATGCCGCCACCTTCAAGAACCAATCCTGTTTTTGGGTTGATATGTATCTTTTTCTCCATAATTATCTGATAAAACGCTTCAAAGATAGCTTTTGTTTCCGAAATCTCCCTATCTTTGTGCCAGTAACAATCCATTAAAATCAATTTAACCATGATGAAAAAGTCAATACTTATTGCCGCTTTAGGCTTGTTAAGTTTCAATGTGTCAGCACAAGACACTCCGAAGACAGAAGAAGGCTTTATCTTCACCACCGTCAAAGAAAACCCAATTACTTCTGTTAAAAACCAAAACCGCTCGAGCACTTGCTGGAGCTTCTCAGCACTTGGTTTCCTCGAAAGCGAACTGCTGCGCATGGGCAAGGGAGAGTATGATTTATCAGAAATGTTTGTAGTGCACCACACAATGGTAGACCGCGGTGTAAATTATGTACGCTATCACGGCGACAGTTCTTTCTCTCCCGGCGGAAGCTTCTACGACATCATGTTCTGCCTGAGAAACTACGGTCTTGTTCCGCAAGAAGCTATGCCGGGCATCATGTACGGTGATACACTGCCAGTACACAATGAACTGGATGCCGTAGCCGGTGCTTATGTAAACGCTATTGCCAAAGGGAAACTGACTAAACTGACTCCGGTATGGAAGAAAGGCTTATGCTCTATCTATGATACTTACCTCGGCAAATGTCCCGAAAATTTCACTTACCAAGGTAAAGAATATACTCCGAAGACTTTTGCCGAATCTCTCGGCATCAATCCGGATGATTATGTATCTCTGACTTCATTCACTCACCATCCGTTCTACACCCAGATGAACATCGAAATCCAGGACAACTGGCGTAATGGCCTTTCTTACAACCTGCCTTTGATGGAATTTATGTCTGTTATCGACAATGCCGTAAACAACGGTTACACTGTAGCTTGGGGTAGTGATGTAAGCGAAAGCGGTTTCACCCGTGACGGTATTGCTGTAATGCCTGACGCTGACCGTGGTGCCGAGCTCACAGGCTCTGACATGGCACGCTGGACTGGTCTTACTGCTGCCGACAAACGTAAGGAACTGACTTCACGTCCATTGCCGGAAATCACTGTAACTCAGGAAATGCGTCAAACAGCATTCGACAATTGGGAAACAACCGACGATCATGGCATGCTTATCTATGGTATCGCTAAAGATCAAAATGGCAAGGAATACTATATGGTGAAGAATTCATGGGGTACAAACAACAAATACAAAGGTACCTGGTATGCTTCCAAACCTTTCGTAGCTTACAAGACTATCAACATCCTGGTACACAAAGATGCAGTGCCTAAGGCGCTGTTGAAAAAGCTGGGGATTAAATAAAGTTATTAGTGGTGAGTGATCACTTATCACTCACCACTATTTCATCATCCACTATTTATATATTCCGTAAACAGATCTTTATAATTCTCTCCTGTACGATTATAAATTAGTTATGAGTTACAGGCTACAAGTTGCTGCGCTATATTCTGAAAAGGCACTTGTAGCTTGTAGCCTGTAACTCATAACTAATTCCCTTTCTAAAGCCCCTATATTGCTCAAAAACCTTTTCAATGTGCATTTTTTGCCCGCATTTCTTGTCAGAACGAACAGTTTGACTAATTTTGCACGCTGATAATTAGTTAACCGGACAATTTCAGTAGCTGGACACACTATGTACCTCCTACTCCTATTCCCGGCACTGACACTTTGAGAAATACTAATACTAATAATTAATAACATGAGTTTGAAAATCGTAGTATTGGCTAAACAAGTTCCCGACACACGTAATGTTGGGAAAGATGCCATGAAAGCC
>OJSD01004294.1_pt1 | contig 10430 bp, 11 predicted proteins | sample 1599391 | NCBI WGS metagenome assembly OJSD01 (sample SAMN04168656, study PRJEB22393) | human gut metagenome | biome: human gut microbiome; feature: stool | host: Homo sapiens | collected 2014-03-17 | reverse complement strand
GCGCCGAATGCTCGCCATCGAAATTTATCGATGGCCTATTTCAGACTGTAATGGGCGGAAGTGTGTTCGGGATGACGAGGGAGCTGTCTTTCGCGAGATGCTTGTAGACGGTGCCACGCGGCACGCCGTTGATGTTGCGATATCCGAGATGCTGACCCGTCGCGGTACTGTTATGTCGACGGAACGCTCCTTGTTTTCTCTTGGCCAGCTGTGCTTGATTGTTAGAGTAGGCAACGTTTCGCGATATCGATGGTTCTGCGGTTGCTGGATGGACTCATGGCTAGGCCAGGTGGCCTTGAACCTGTATGGTGATGTCGGATTATTGGGCGCGGGTGTTGGAGCGTGATGGCTTTGGGAGATAACAGCATTTACGAACTTTATCTGTATACGATTGACGTATACAAGAGACTCGTCGGAGTGCTTCCACTGGATGAAAAGTTGGCCCGGTTCGATTCTCAATCCTTTTCAGCAATCGGTGATCTCGAGTTAGGGGACGAGGCGTTCGCTGCATTTTCAATGCGTCTTATGCTGCAGCGCAAGTATTTTGTGCGTGGCAAGGACCTGTTCCTAAAGAAGCTGCTTAATTCGGCAAAGCGAGATTTCGAAGCAGTCAAGGATGAGATTGCCTCGCTGTTAATTGACCTTGACAAGCTCAATGCTCAGCCTATTGAATTTGCATTTGGTGACAACGTTGTCGTTGAGGGCGCTCACGCTAATGTCGAGGATGCGACGTACGGTGCGCTATTGCATGCTGATAGGGAGCGTATAGAGAACCTCGTCTGCGTCCCCGAATCGATGAGGATCCTTGCGCTTGCTCCGTATATAGTGGGTAGGGAACAAATCTTGCTACGGTTCTCCGAGCTTCTTTTCGAGGTGGGAATCAAGTCTTCGGTGAAGGAAGCTGAGACTTCGGCCGTGGTCTCGTTCGAGACGAAGGGCGGTGATCGTCTGATAAGCAATTCGCCGTTTTGGAAAAACCTTCGAGGCAAAGAGCTTGGACCTAAGGATATTGAGGATATCGCTCGGCAAGAATCGAATGACGATTGCGAGATACTCTATGCAGTGCAACGATTCGTCATGGCGCTTAACCGCAACCCGTTGGATTTCAATGAATTAGGTTCTATCGTTGCTACTGAGACGATTTCTCGCTGGGACGATTTTTCCCAAGCCGCCAAGGCTGTCGATGGGGATTACGGTATGAGCACTCTGGTTCGGCATCAGAAGGACGGCGCGGCTCTAGTGAAGCTTCTGCCAAATGTGCAGGAGCCTATCTTGGTTGAGGGGCCACAGATGATTGAAGGTGGTCACGAAATAGTTCTGGTGAAGCGCGGCGGCTCTTGGAAGATCTGGGCCATGAGATGATTCTTATAGGCTGTCGATATAGTCGTTGATTACGGCAGATCGGCGCGGTGAGCGGTCATAAAAATAGGGCGGAATCGCTTTTGCGATCCCGCCCCTAAAACCCAAGGGTTTTGACACATGCCGCCATCTTTCCCCACCAAGTTTGCATGCCGCAATAGCACATTGCATGAATTAGATTCATTTCTTGAGCTCGAGACCGTAGCATCCGGCGACTCTGTCCACCGCGGTCACCTCGCGGTCAGCTGCGGTCACCTCGCGGTCAGCTATTAGTTACAGGCGTTTTCGTTGAGGCGATAGCACTGGTAGGGATCATTCGTCCCGTTGCCGACCCACGCGAGGGTGCCTTTGTCCGCGAGCTGCTTCAACGTCTCCGTAGCCTTGGTTCTCCCGACGCCCGCCTGCTCCATGAGCCCCTTCTTCGTCACGCGACCCTCGTCGCGCGCGATTCGTACGGCGCCTTCTCGGCCTCGTCGAGGTTTTCGAACGTTGCTGAGTCGGCAACGGCGTTGACCGCGTCGCATATTGCGTTGTCGGTTCGGTCATTCACCTGCGATCCTGGGCGCTCGAAGACGACGACGGTGCTGTTGACGGTCTGATCAAAGCGGGACTTCACGCCGGCGGCCTCGCAGGCCTCCTTGATGTGCGGCATGCCCGTACCGTAATGCTCGATGAGGCCGGCGCGGAACAGGGCGCGCGCGATCGCCGGGTTTCGCAGGCCGAGCTCGCTCGCCGTGCCGCCGAGGCGCTCTTGCGGCGAGTCGCCCTCGGGGAATAGGCCCGGGCTCACGATCTGGACGGCGTCGCGCGATACTACGTTCATCTAATCACCGGCCTGTGGACCGAGCGCATGGCGATTGGCTTCCATTCAATCGGTAAATTAAATTGAGACATGATTACGCTTGTCGACATATCCGCTGCTGTTTCTCGTGTGCTGTCTCGTTACGACGTCCGCAAGGCATATCTATTTGGCTCCTTCGCCCGTGGCGAGCAAACGCCAGATAGCGATATCGATTTGCGTCTAGTCTGCGGTGAAACAATGACGTTCGGCACGCTATACGAACTCTCCCTTGAGCTCGAAAAAGAGCTCGGGCGAGATGTTGAGATTGTCACCAACCCTCCCGAGCATATGCGGCCTGCGTTCCGCAAAAGCATTGAAAGGGATGAGGTGCGTCTCTATGAAGCGGCATAAACGAGACGAGGAGCTCATATAGCTGCTGCTACCAGGCAATTTACTGGTATTGTTTCCATTGGCTCTTGCGAAGGTCGGAGCGGTCATGCTTGCTGCCGCGTTCCACACCAGCCGTCACTACATCCTGTTTACTGCTTTGGTCTGCCTATGCGTTTTGCTGAGCGGGCGCTTTGCCAGCGGGGCCGACCTTATCGCGCCGGCGATGGCCTAACTCGCCAAAAAAACTCGATGCAATCGCGTTGCGCGTACCGGCGACGTGTCGCACGTATAGAATCAAAGCATCCACACGCTGACTATCAATTGGATTGGACGCCACATGGAGATCCCAAACACCCTGTGCAGCAATGTCTACGACTTTGCGTTTTGCCCCGAGCCCTGTTATGACCGCCTGGTAGATCTCGCCGATCCCGAGAACTGGGGTCCCAACAACCGTATCCTTAAGAACTACCTGTCGTTCTCGTTTAGCCGCGCGGTGTTTCTGACCGAGCGCGACGCAGACCAGACCGCGCCGTCCAACCTGCCGCTGGTGTTCGACGACGACCGTTGCCTGTTCAACACCGGCCTGTACACGCGCCGCTACGAGACCATCTACGGCCTGTTTGAGCCCAACACCAAGCCCGATGCGCGCCAGCGCTGGTTTTTGAAGGGCTTCTTTAAGGAGAGCGACCCCATGCTGGTCTCGTTTGAGTACCTGCCGTGCCGCGTGCGCTTTGCCGAGGACCCCTCCGAGCTGGTCTTTGACTACCGACTGCCCATCCGCTCCAACATCGACCACATTCTGGGCGACGAGGAGAACCTTACGCGCATCCCCGCCAGCCTGATGGGGGAGGACAACTCGCTGCTGCTGCGCCGCGCTTTTGAGGGCGCCGTCGTCGAGGCCGCCCGCCGCGCCGCCGCAAACTACACGCTCGCTGTGCCGCAGTTCTACGGCGGCCGGATCCAGCTGCTCTTGCCGCTGTGCCTGACCGGCGACAAGCCCGAGCTGGCGCTGACCATCCAGCGCGAGGACGGCTTCTATGCCACGCGCACCTGTCTCACGCTCGACATGGCTTACAACAACGCGCGACTTATCTGCCGTCCCGAGACCTCGTGGATTAAACGATAAAGGGTGGTTAAGCTGCGGTTTTTCCGATTGCTTTAGTTGTTTTGGCTTGGCTAGCACCCACGAATTTAAAATCGAGGGCAAAAAGTTCTTGGTAAACCACGCGCGGCTATGATAGTATCTCTTTTGCCGAAAGGCAACGGGCGATTGGCTCAGGGGTAGAGCATATCCTTCACACGGATGGGGTCACAAGTTCGAATCTTGTATCGCCCACCATCAAAAGCGCAGGTCAGAGGTGTTAAACCTCTGACCTTTTTCTATTTGACACCAAGGCCGACACCAAAATCGACTCGAAGTCGTATAAGGCGTCATTTTTTTATCGCGCCCTTTTTTGACGCCATCGCATGTTTTGTATAAAACACATCCGCATTTTCATTGAACTCCCCATGTGATTCGAGCGCAAATGTGGAGACAGGGACCGCATGCCCAGAGCGCCTTCCAGCGGATTTCTATCACACGACGGTTTTTCGGCAGAACTCGTCAAGCTTTTGGTCAGCGTTTGGTCAGCTTCCGGTACTTACCTGCATGATGCCCCAGTAGATAATCGTCCACGACCACAACCGCATGGTCTACGGCCGATACCAGGGGAGGCACAAATGGACGAAATCGTCTGCGCAAACACCGCATTCCGCTATTGGCGCTGCCCACCGCAGGTGCGTGACCTCTACCCACGCCTACCCAACTCCGAAGAAGGCTGGCGAGCTCTATCCCAAGCCCCTTTCGTAACCGACGTCCTCAAGACCCCGATTATCGCTGTTGCTTCGCCAGGTTGTTGTAATCACCACTCCGGATTGCGCTCTACTATTCGCTGGGAAGGGGCATCGGATGCCGGCACAACAATCGACACTAATTTAGGCTTTAGTGTCACCAATCCGCTTAACACGTTATTTACTATGACACGCTTTGTGTCCCAAATAGATCTCGTACTGGCTATGTACGAACTTTGCGGTTGGTTTTCTGTTTTCGAGCCGGCTCCCGCTGCCGAAATGCAGTTAAAAATGGCGGTAGAGGAGAATCGCAATTCCAGCACGCAGGATTTGTTCGAACTTGGAGAAGGCGAAGACGAGGTTCCTTGGAAACGAGTTTACGCCCGCGCAACCGTAAAGGCCACAGATAAAGAAGGCCAAACGAACAAGCGTGAGGATGGAAGAGAGGTTACGAAACTCAAAGGCACTTCTCTTTGGATGAGAAAGCCGCTCATCGAGCTAAGCGATCTGCATCGGTTCGCCGACAAGGTCAAAAGTCAAATGTGGGGAAAGCAGTTTTATGATGCCACTCAGCAGGTTATCGGCATTGCTGCGTCTCCACTCGAGGTCGCTGGGGTCCTGCTTCTAAGTCGTTCTCGACGTCTAGGTGGTGCAGGATTCAGATACGTGTACCTCAACGATTTAACCCCTCTATCCGTGGCAGCCCAAAGCATCGCAGGTCAAAAGGTTTGCTACGGCGACATCGTGATTGTAAACCCAATCCTAATGAAGGCAGTAATTATCGAGATCCAAGGTGAAGTCATCCATGGCTCAGGCGCGGTACTTGATCACGATGCGGAGCGAATGACTGCGCTCCAGAGCATGGGTTTCGATGTATTCCTGGTGACTCACGATATGCTCAACGATTCAAAGCAGCTAGACACCATAGTCAGAAGTGTCTGCGACCGTTTAGGGATTCGCTATAAAGCCAAAACTGAAGCAATGAAATCCGCAGAGACGCGACTGCGAGCAAATGTTTTGTGCAACTGGTTGGAAATCGGAAATTAGCCGGCGACAAGGCGCTAGAACTACCTAGTTTGCCTGTTAGTGAATTAATGTCATTTCAAAACTATGCCGGATTACGGGGCTGGACCCGGACCGGCCGTCCATACCCTGCATTTCACGGAATGCGCAAGCCGTCTACCTGCGGTTTTGATTTTACCGATTACGGCATGCTCGGGGGTTCCCGGCCTGGCCCCGTAAACCGGCATGGTTTTGAAATCGCCGGGTGGGCGGGAGCGCGATTGGCCCCGGTAATGGGCCTGGCGCCAGCGGGACGGCCGTTGGGCGAATGGCGGCCCGCGCCGCGACTGCGAAATTTTCCAAAATTGTCCTTGCATCGTGGTCCGAGTTCCCGTATAGTACTTTTTCGCACGGGGGCGTAGCTCAGCTGGGAGAGCGCTTGACTGGCAGTCAAGAGGTCAGGGGTTCGATCCCCCTCGTCTCCACCCGAGCATTGAATGAGGCTCCAACGCAAGTTGGGGCCTTTTTTCATATAGGCACACAAGGTCAAAGGCGGCACCATGATCCTCCTGGTCGACAAGATCGAAAAAAGCTTCGGCGCGCGCGTCCTCTTTAGCGGCGCGTCCTTCCAGATCAACCCCGGCGAGCGTTTTGCGCTCGTGGGACCCAATGGCGCCGGCAAAACCACCATGCTCAAGATCATCATGGGCATCGACAGCCCCGACGCCGGCCAGGTCCAGTATGCCAAGGACTGCCAGGTGGGCTACCTCGAGCAGGAAACCAACCTGGAGCACAAGGACACCACCATCCTCGCCGAGGTCATGGCGGCCGCCAAGGAAATCCGCCGCATGGGCGAGCGCGCCAACGAGTTGCAGGCCCAGATCACCGAGCTCTCCGAGCAGGGTAAGGACGTCGACGCGCTCCTTAACGAGTACGGCCAGGTCCAGGACCGATTTGAGCACCTGGGCGGCTACGAGCTCGAGAGCAACGCCCGCAAGATCCTGTCCGGCCTGGGCTTTAAGGTCACCGACTTTGAGCGCCCATGCTCCGAGTTCTCAGGCGGCTGGCAGATGCGCATCGCGCTCGCCAAGCTCTTCCTGCGTCACCCCGACTTGCTGCTTCTGGACGAGCCCACCAACCACCTGGACCTCGAAAGCGTCCAGTGGCTGCGCGGCTTTATCGCGAACTACGACGGCGCCGTCCTCATCGTCAGCCACGACCGTGCCTTCATGGACGCCTGTGTCGACCACGTCGCCGCCCTCGAGAACCGCCGCGTAACCACCTATACCGGCAACTACAGCAGCTACCTCAAGCAGCGCGAGGACAACCTGGAGCAGATGCGCGCCAAGCGTGCTGCCCAGGAGCGCGATATCGCCCACATGCAGGTCTTCGTCGACAAGTTCCGCTACAAGCCCACCAAGGCAGCACAGGCCCAGGAGCGCATCCGTAAGATCGAGCAGATCAAAAAGGAGCTCGTCATCCTGCCCGAGGGCCACAAGCACATCGACTTTAAGTTCCCCGACCCGCCGCGCTCGGGCGACATGGTCGTAGGGCTCGAGGGCGTGTCCAAGTCCTACGGCAACAAGCACATCTACAGCGATATTGACCTCAAACTCTACCGCGGCGAGCACGTGGCGCTCGTCGGCCCCAACGGCGCTGGTAAGTCTACCCTCATGAAGATCCTCGCCGGCCTTGAGTCGCCCACCACCGGCACCCGCGACCTGGGCACCAACGTGGGCGTGGCCTACTATGCCCAGCACGCGCTCGAAGGCATGACCGAGTCCAACACCGTCCTGCAAGAGATTGACACCGTCACGCCCAAGTGGACCGTGCCGCAGCAGCGCAGCCTGCTGGGCGCCTTCCTGTTTAGCGACAACGACGCAATCGAAAAGCAGGTCCGCGTCCTCTCCGGCGGCGAAAAGGCTCGTCTGGCCCTGGCCAAGATGCTCGTGGCCCCCGAGGCGCTTCTGTGCCTGGACGAGCCCACCAACCACCTGGATATCGACTCGGTGGACATGCTCGAGAACGCCCTGCAAAACTTCCCCGGCACCATCGTACTCATCAGCCACGACGAGCACCTGGTGCGCGCCGTGGCCAACCGCGTCATCGACATCCGCGACGGCAAGGTCACGGTCTACGACGGCGACTACGACTACTACCTCTACAAGCGCGAGGACCTCACAGCCCGTGCCGCCGCCGAGGCAGCAGGGGAGAGCGCACCTGCCGCTGCCAAGTCCACCAAAGCCAGCGCCGTCCAGACCGACACCCCCGCCGCGGCGCCTAAGCCGGCCGAGGGCAAAAAGACCAAGGAGCAAAAGCGCGCCGAGGCCCAGGCCCGCGCCGCGCTCAACAAAAAGCTCAAGGGCGTGCGCAACCAGCTCAAGAAGATCGAGGCTAAGCTCGACAAAAAGCGCGCCCGCTATGACGAGCTTATGGAATTGATGGCAAGCGAAGAGCTTTATGCCGATCAGGACAAGTTCAACGCCGCGCTGGGGGAATATAACGGCCTTAAGCAGGAGCTGCCCAAGCTCGAGGACGAATGGCTCGAGCTTTCCACCCAGATCGAAGAGGAGACCGCGCGTGAACTCTCGTAAGGCCGCCGCCGTGGCGATGAGCATCATCGCCATCGCCTGTCGCATCTGCGGCATCTTTATGAGCGCGATGACCGTGCTGCTGTGCTTTAGCGGCCTCACCGCCAAGCTGCAGATCGTTGGCTTTGTCGTTGAGCTTTCGCGTGCCCTGCCGAGTGCCATCGCCGGCTACGGCGTCATCACGTCGCCCTTTGGCGGCGTGTTCCGCCTGGATTACGCTATCGTGGCCGTCATCTTGTTTGTGGCCGACTATCTGCTCACGCGCGCCTCGCGCCGCGTCCGCTAGGGGAGCGCCATGTCCAGCAGCTACCTCATGAACCTGCTTGCCAGCGCCGTCGCCGTCATCGTAGGTATTGTTATCCACGAGAGCGCGCACGCCGCCGCGGCCTGGGCGCTCGGCGACAAGACAGCCCGATCACGCGGTCGTGTCTCGCTCAACCCGCTCAACCATATCGACCCGTTTGGCACCGTCCTCCTGCCGCTGCTTATGCTCGCGGCCGGTGGCCCGGTGTTCGCCTTTGCCAAGCCCGTGCCCGTCTACCTCAACAACCTCAAGCACCCAAAGCGCGACGAGGTCCTGGTGAGCGCAGCCGGCCCCGCATCGAACGTCGCGCTCGCGTGCCTGGCCGCCGCCCTCATGCACGCGGCATACGGCAACCTCTATGCCAGCATGTCCTTTGCCGTGGCCTCCCAAATCATGAACTTCGGCGCCACGTTTATTGTGGTCAACCTGTCGCTCGCGTTCTTTAACCTCATCCCGATTCCGCCGCTCGACGGCTCGTCGATCATCGTCCCGTTCCTTAAAGGCAAGGCTCTCGCCAACTACTACCGTCTGCAGCAATACGCCATGCCGATTCTTATCATCGTGCTGTATCTGCTGCCCATGTGGACCGGCATCGACGTGATCGGCCGCTATTTCGACGTTACCGTGTATCCGCTGGCTGAGCGGCTGCTTAACTTCGCAATCGCCGGCATCTAAGGTAAACTTACAGGTCGACCGTGTAAAACGGTCGCAACATGCACCCAAACCGCGCCGCGAAGGCGCCGTCAAAGGAGGTCGGAGATGTCGTATCGCGTGTCGACGCAGGTCTACAGCGGACCGTTCGACCTGCTGCTGCAGCTGGTAACCCGCCAAAAAGTAGATATCGGCGCCATCTCGATCAGCGAGGTGGCCGAGCAATACCTTGCCGAGGCCGAGCGCATCGAGGCGCTGGACCTAGACGTGGCGAGCGACTTTTTGCTGGTCGCGGCAACCCTTTTGGACATTAAGGCCGCCTCGCTGGTACCCCAAGAGGCCCCCAGCAAATCCGTCGACGATGACGAGGACGACGAAGACCTCGAGGAACTCAGCGCACTTGACGGCGACGCCCTGCGCGAGGTCCTGATCCAGCGCCTGATCGCCTACAAGCAGTTTAAGGGCGCGGCAGCGGCCCTTGGCGCGCGCATGCGGGCCGAGAGCCGCATGCATCCGCGCGTTGCCGGCCCCGACCCCGAGTTCTTGGGCCTTATGCCCGACTACCTGGCCGGCATTACCCTGCGCGGCCTCGCCGTCATCTGTGCCGACCTGGACGGCAAGCGCCAGACCTTCCTGCTGGAGGCCGAGCACGTGGCACCGCATCGCGTGCCGCTCGACCTGACGGTGGCCTCGGTCGACCGCTTTACCATGGCGCACCGAACCTGCACCTTCCGCGAGCTGCTGGACGGCGACGCCACCACCGAGCAGCTCGTCGTCACCTTCCTGGCCATGCTCGAACTTGCCAAGCGCGGCTCGCTCACGCTAAGCCAGGACAAAATCTTTGGAACCATTCAAATCAACCGCGTCGAGGGCGCCGAGGCATATGTTCCCGGCGAGGGCCCCGAGCTCACCGAATAGGAGCGGCTACCATGTCAACCCTTTCCACGCTAGAAGCAAACAGCCTCAAAGGCGCCCTCGAGGCGCTGCTGCTGGTGTCGAGCGACCCGGTGAGCGCGCCCGCGTTGGCCGGCGCACTGGATATCGCCCCCGGCGAGTGCGCGTCGCTTTTGGCCGAGCTCAAGGTTGAGTATGAGGAAGCCAACCGCGGCTTTCAGCTGCGCGAGGTCGCCGGTGGCTGGCGCTTGTTTACGCACCCCGCCTACCACGATGTGGTCGAGGCCTACGTGCTGAGCTGGGACACGCAAAAACTGTCGCAGGCAGCGCTCGAGACCCTGGCCGTCATCGCCTACCACCAGCCCGTCACACGCGAGGTGGTCAAGGGCATCCGCGGCGTCAACTCCGACGGCGTTATCGCGTCGCTTGTTGACAAGGGCCTGGTGCGCGAGCTCGGCCGCGACCCCGAGCGCGGTCAGGCCATCATCTACGGTACGACCAACGCCTTCTTGGAAAAGTTCGGTCTGCGCTCCACTCGCGACCTGCCCGATCTGGAGCAGTTTGCCCCCGACGAGCAGTCGCGACAGTTTATCCGCGAGCGTCTGAGCGGCCGCAGCATTCAGTCCAC
>OJSD01004272.1_pt1 | contig 10488 bp, 9 predicted proteins | sample 1599391 | NCBI WGS metagenome assembly OJSD01 (sample SAMN04168656, study PRJEB22393) | human gut metagenome | biome: human gut microbiome; feature: stool | host: Homo sapiens | collected 2014-03-17 | reverse complement strand
CCCTGGTGGTGGCCCAGTTGCTGTATCTGGAGAGCCAGGATCCGGACAAGGAGATCCAGTTCTACATCAACAGCCCCGGCGGCTCTGTGACCGCGGGCATGGCCATCTATGACACCATGCAGTATATCAAGTGCGACGTGTCCACCATCTGCATTGGGCTGGCGGCCAGCATGGGCGCTTTCCTGCTGTCTGCGGGGACGAAGGGCAAGCGTCTGGCCCTGCCCAACGCGGAGATCATGATCCATCAGCCCTCTGCCGGCACCCAGGGCCAGATCACCGACATGGCGCTGCACCTGAAGCGCCTGGAGGTAGTGAAGCGGCGGATGAACCGCATCCTGGCCGCCAACACCGGCCGGAGCGTGGAGGAGGTCACCGCTGACTGTGAGCGGGACAACTTTATGACTGCGGAAGAGGCGCTTCAGTACGGACTGATCGACAAGGTCATCGAGAAGCGGTGATCTGCACCGCGGAGTGGGGGCCTGCGTCCCCACTCTGTTTGTATTGTTACGAGGATGAGGTAGAAATTCATGGCAAAAAATGACGATAAGCAGCGCGCAGTGCGCTGTTCCTTCTGCGGCAAGCACCAGGATCAGGTCCGCCGGCTCATCGCTGGGCCGGGCGCCTATATCTGCAACGAGTGCGTTCAGCTGTGTATGAGCATCCTGGAGGATGAGCGCGACACGGCCCAGACTGCCGCCGCTGAGGTGCCCGACGCCATCCCCACCCCCCGGGAGATCCATAAGGTGCTGGACCAGTATATCATTGGGCAGGAGCAGGCCAAGGTGGCCCTGTCCGTGGCGGTGTACAACCACTACAAACGGATCTACTTCGGCGGGGACGAGGATGTGGAGCTGCAGAAGAGCAACATCCTGCTGCTGGGGCCCACCGGTTCCGGCAAGACGCTGTTCGCCCAGACGCTGGCCCGGATTCTGAAGGTGCCCTTCGCCATTGCGGACGCCACCACCTTGACGGAGGCCGGCTATGTGGGCGACGATGTGGAGAATATCCTGCTGCGGCTGCTCCAGGCCGCGGACTTCGACGTGGAGCGGGCGGAGCACGGCATCATCTATGTGGATGAGATCGACAAGATCGCCCGGAAGAGCGAGAACACCTCCATCACCCGGGACGTATCCGGCGAGGGTGTCCAACAGGCTCTGCTGAAGATCGTGGAGGGGACCGTTGCCAACGTGCCGCCCCAGGGAGGCCGGAAGCATCCCCACCAGGAGTTCATCCAGGTGAACACGAAGAATATTCTCTTCATCTGCGGCGGTGCCTTCGACGGGCTGGAGAAGATTATCGAGCGGCGGCTGGACCAGAAGTCCATCGGCTTCGGCGCCAACGTCCAGGGAAAGAAGGACAAGGACATCAGCAAGATCCTGCACGAGGTCCAGCCCCACGACCTGCTGAAATTCGGCATCATCCCGGAGTTGGTGGGCCGCCTGCCGGTGATCGCGTCTTTGAATGCGTTGAAGCGGGAGGATCTGGTCCGCATCCTGACGGAGCCCAAGAACGCCCTGGTGAAGCAGTACAAGAAGCTGATGGAGTACGACGAGGTGGAGCTGGAGTTCCAGCCGGAGGCCCTGGAGGCCATCGCCGACAAGGCCATCGAGCGGAACATCGGCGCCCGGGGCCTGCGGGCCGTCATGGAGGGTATCCTGACTCCCATGATGTACGACATCCCTTCCGACCCCGCTGTGGTGAAAGCAGTCATCACAAAGGACTGTGTGGAGGGCAGGAGCGGTCCCGAGCTGACCCACGACCCCAAGAAGATCAACTATTCTGTGAAATTGAACACCGGCAAGGGAGAGGGCAGGCCGGCTTCCGGCTCCTCGACCCCCGCGTCGGCGTCTTAATGAAGAGAGGGAGGGACGCTGCCGCGCCCCTCTCTCCTGTTTTACCATCCCCTCAGAAAGGAACAAGCACATGGAACTGACCACTTGGAATCTGCCCGTTCTGGCCCTCCGGGGCCTGACGGTGTTTCCACACATGACACTGACCTTTGACGTGGAGCGGCCGATCTCCATCGCGGCCCTGGAGCGGGCCATGGAGGCCGATCAGGACATCTTCCTGGTGACCCAGCGGGAGATCGGGGTGAACGCGCCGGAGGAAAAGGACCTGTACACCATTGGCACGGTCTCCCACATCACGCAGATCCTGCGGCTGGGCCAGTCCTCTGTCCGAGTGATGGTGGAGGGGCGGCAGCGGGCCCACCTGCGCCGCCTGTGGCAGACGGAGCCCTTCCTCCAGGCCAATGTGGAGGCCATCCCGGAGGAGCCGTCCTCTGAGGCCATGCGGAAGAGCCCCCGGACGGAGGCCCTGCTCCGCCAGACCTACGCCCTGTTCGGCGAGTATGCCGAGCAGGCCAGCGGTGTGCCGGAGGAGGTGGTGGCCACGGTGATGGACAGCCGGGACCCCGGCTTCCTGGCGGACTATATTGCCCAGAACATCGCCCTGCGCTACACCGACAAGCAGGAGATCCTGGAGGAATTCTCCCCCTTCGCCCGGCTGCGGAAGCTCAACGGTTTCCTGGTGCGGGAGAACAACGTGCTGGGCTTTGAGCACGAAATGGAGAGCAAGGTCCGGGACCAGCTGGTCCGCACCCAGCGGGACCAGATCCTCCGCACCCAGATCCGGGTCCTCCAGAACGAGCTGGGGGAGACCGATGACGGCGACGAGGACGAGATTGAATCCTACCGCCAGGAGATCCTGGCCCTGGAGCTGCCGGAGGAGACGGAGCAGCACCTGCTGAAGGAAGTGAACAAGCTGGCCAAGCAGCCCTTCGGCTCCGCCGAGGGTGCGGTGATCCGCAACTATCTGGACGTGTGTCTGGAGATGCCGTGGAACACCACCACAAAGGAGCGGGTCAGTGTGGACGCCGCCCGCAGGGTGCTGGAAAAGGACCACTTCGGCCTGGAAAAGGTGAAGGAGCGGATTCTGGAGACCATCGCCGTCCGGCAGATGAATCCGGACGTCAAGGGGCAGATCCTCTGCCTGGTGGGCCCGCCCGGCGTGGGCAAGACCTCCATTGCCATCAGCGTGGCCAAGGCGCTGAACCGGAAGCTGGCCCGCCTGAGCCTGGGCGGCGTTCGGGACGAGGCGGACATCCGGGGACATCGGAAGACCTACATAGGCTCCATGCCCGGCCGGATCATCGAGGCCATCAGCCGCAGCGGGTCTATGAATCCCCTTCTGCTGCTGGACGAGATCGACAAGTTGGGCAACGACTACCGGGGCGACCCGGCCTCCGCACTGTTGGAGGTGTTGGACAGCGAGCAGAACAGCACCTTCCGGGACCATTTCCTGGAGATCCCGGTGGACCTGTCCAAGATCATGTTCATCACCACCGCCAACACCACAGACACCATTCCCCGGCCCCTGCTGGACCGGATGGAGGTGATCCAGCTCTCCAGCTACACGGATGAGGAGAAGCTGCAGATCGCCAAGCGCCACTTGTTCCCCAAGCAGCTGGCAGAGCACGGACTGAAGAAGAGCGCTGTCCGCATCAGCGACGACGTGTACCGGGCCGTCATCCGGGACTACACCCGGGAATCCGGTGTGCGCCTGCTGGAGCGGCGGCTGGCTGCCATCTGCCGGAAGGCGGATATGCGCCTGCTGGAGGGCACTGTCAAGCGGATTACCGTGACAGAGGAGGAGCTCCCCAAGTTCCTGGACTGCCAGCCCTATCCCCCTGATCTCCACACGGACCGGGAGGAGATCGGCGTGGTGAACGGCCTGGCCTGGACTGAGGCGGGCGGCGAGATCCTGGAGGTGGAGGTCAACGTCATGGACGGCTCCGGCAAGCTGGAGCTCACCGGCAACCTGGGAGACGTGATGAAGGAGTCTGCTCAAGCGGCTCTCAGCTGCCTGCGGAGCCGGGCGGCGGTGCTGGGGATTCCAGCGGACTTTTACAAGACGAAGGACATCCACGTCCACTTCCCAGAGGGCGCAGTGCCCAAGGACGGCCCCTCCGCCGGCATCGCCGTCACCACTGCCATGCTCTCGGCCCTGACGGACCGGAAGATCAAGGCGGGCATTGCCATGACCGGCGAAGTCACGCTGCGGGGCCGGGTGCTGCCCATCGGCGGATTGAAGGAGAAGACCATGGCCGCCCTCCGCAGCGGCATCACCACGGTGCTGATTCCCAAGGACAACGTCCGGGATCTGGAGGAGATCGACCAGACCGTCCGGGCTGCCCTGCGGTTCGTGCCGGTGGAAACGGTGGACCAGGTGTTCGCCGCCGCTCTGTGCCCAGAGCGGGATCCCATCCGGGAAGAGGTGGCGGACCATGTGGCGGCCTTTGCCCCGGCGGGGCGTGAGAGCGGCCGTGACGCCGCCGTGCGGCAGTAAAGGAGTGTTTGTATGGCTTTGAATTTTGCCAAGGCGGAGTTTGTCCGCTCTGCCGGACGGCGGGAGGATTTCATTCGGGACGGTCTGCCCCAGTTCGCATTTGCAGGCCGGTCCAATGTGGGAAAGAGTTCTGTCATCAACCGGCTGGTGGGACGGAAGAACCTTGCCTATGTGGGCGCCTCCCCCGGCAAGACCACTCAGGTGAACTACTTCCTCATTGACCGCCGGGCCTATCTGGTGGATCTGCCGGGGTACGGCTATGCCAGGGTCTCCCAGGCGGAGAAGGAGCGGTGGGCGAAGCTGATGGAGAGCTACTTCCAGGAGGAGGCGGACCGGATCACCACCGGCGTGCTGATCGTGGACATCCGCCACAAGCCCACGGCCAACGATCTTGTGATGCACGACTGGTTCCGCCAGACGGGCTGTCCGGAGATCGTGGTGGCCAACAAGCTGGATAAGCTGAAAAAGAGCCAGGTGGAGCCGGCCCTTCAACTGGTCCGGGAGACGCTGGAGCTGACGGAGGCGGATATTCTGCTCCCCTTTTCCGCGGAGAAGGGAATGGGGAAAGAGGACCTGATCCGCCTGCTGGTCCAGACCTGCGGGGGATAATGCGGAAAGAGAGGACCACGGTCCTCTCTTCTTCCTGTCCGCAGGACCTGCTTTTTTGGAAAAACTTTGTCTACCCCCTATGCAAAAGCGGAAAAATACGCTAAAATATCAATGATATTTTGTGAGCAGAACAGACGGAGGTTTTCATCATGGCGAAGCCTGTGTATAAACGGGTCCTGCTGAAGATCAGCGGCGAGGCCCTGGCCGGTGACAAGCATACCGGCCTGGATTTTGAGGTGATTGGTCAGGTCTGCGATGTCATCAAGGAGTGTCTGGACATGGGCGTCCAGGTAGGTCTGGTGGTGGGCGGCGGCAACTTCTGGCGCGGTGCGAAAAACAGCGGCGGCGCCATGGAGCGCACCCGGGCCGACCACATGGGAATGCTGGCCACGGTGATGAACTGCCTGGCTGTGGCGGACGTGTGTGAGCAGAAGGGGATTCCCGTCCGGGTGCAGACCGCCATTGAGATGCGGGCTGTGGCGGAGCCCTACATCCGTTCCCGGGCCATTCGGCACCTGGAGAAGGGCCGGGTGGTGATCTTCGGCGCAGGCACCGGCAATCCCTACTTCTCCACGGACACTGCGGCGGTGCTGCGGGCGGCGGAGATCGACGCCGACGTGATTTTGCTGGCCAAGAACGTGGACGGCGTCTACACGGCCGACCCGGTAAAGGACCCCACTGCGGTGAAGTACGACGTCATCACTTATGACGATGTGCTGGCCCAGCACCTGGCGGTGATGGACTCCACCGCCACGTCCCTGTCCATGGACAACCACATTCCGGTGCTGCTGTTTGCCCTGAAGGACCCGCGGAACATCATCCGGGCCCTGTGCGGTGAGAACGTGGGCACCATCGTCAAGGAATGAGAGCACGCATGCGCGACAGCGCCTCCCCATACACTCAACTGTGAAAGGAAGGACCTATTTATGCTGAAGGAAGATTACAAGATTTATGAGGGCAAGATGAAGAAGAGCATCGACTCCGTGGCCGCGGACTTTGCCTCCGTGCGGGCGGGCCGGGCCAATGCCTCCGTGCTGGACCGGATCATGGTGGACTACTACGGCAGCCCCACCCCCATCCAGCAGATTGCGGCCATCTCTTCCCCCGACGCCCGGACACTGCTGATTTCCCCCTGGGACAAGACGGCGGTGAAGAGCATTGAAAAGGCCATCCAGAACTCCGATCTGGGTATCAACCCCCAGAACGACGGCGCCAGCATCCGGCTGAGCTTCCCCCAGCTGACGGAGGAGCGCCGCAAGGAACTGGTGAAGCAGATTCACAAGTACGCGGAGAACGGCAAGGTGGCCATCCGCAACATCCGCCGGGACGCCATGGAGGCGTTCAAGAAGAAGGAGAAAGCCTCCGAGATCACGGAGGACGATCTGAAGCAGGCGGAGAAGGATCTCCAGAAGCTGACGGACGACAGCTGCAAGGAGCTGGATGCGCTGCTGGCCAAAAAGGAAAAGGAACTGATGGCGGTGTAAAAGCCGCCGGGGCCTCCGGCGGGAGCACGGCTGCCCGCCGGGGGCATTGCACATTTTGTAAGGTGCTGTCACCCTTTCAGGGTCTGTGAGGTGACCTGCGGTCACTCGGGGCCGCCGCCCGGCGGCCGGGGGGATTCTGCTCCCGCCGGAGCCGCTTCCACGGGGGGCCGGTAAAAGAGAAAAAACGCTTCAGAACCGTTCCGGTGCAGCGGCTCTCCGCGCTGACAGGCGCCGGTGTATCAGTGCAAGCGCCGATTTGGGCTGGCCTTTGGGCACACCATGGCTTTCTGCGATTCCCCGACTGCCGTCCTGTGGCGGATGGTGCAGATCTCATCGGGGTGGTCGTCGTATTGGCGTCCTCCTCTGTTCACTGCTGTTGGACCGGCAGCTGCGGAAGTGGAATCTGGGGGTTATTGACTGAAGGAGAGGGGACTATGAAACTGGAACAGAAATGGTATTCGGCAGCCAGGGGAACACTGTTTGCAGCGGTTTTGCTTTTGTGTCTGGCGGGCGGGATCCGGGGCGGACTGGGGTTGGTATTCCTGGCCATGGGAGTTGCTGCGGCAATCGCCTTTAGGGGGATTGAACTGCGCCATCTCCGCTGTCCCAACTGTGGGCGCTTCATCCTGCCCTGGTTTTCCATGGAGGAGACCCAATACTGCCGCGCCTGCGGCTTCCACTTTCCTTGGAAGTTCGACCGCTGGTGGGAAAAGGGGAACTAAGCAGCCGACACATTTCTCCCGATACAAAAAGGAGGAGGTACAAATGTCGTTTGAAGCAGAAGTGATTCCCCTGTTCATCGGAGGTGTGATCGCGGTCAGCGCGATAGAGTTTTTCCTGGGCTGGCGGAGTCTGCGGCATCGGAAGGATCTCCGGGGGCTGTTTGCCGGGCACGTGGTTGCCATGCTGCTGGGATTTTTCTTCTTGATTCGCAGTCTGTTTGCCAACTGGCTGGGGCTCTCTCTGGGTATTGCCTCCATTTCCAACTCTGTGAATATAGGCCTTTTCGGCCTCTGCTGGGCTGTCAGCGCCCTCTGCGTGGCAGTGATGCTCTCCCGCTTGGCTGTACCAAGACATTAATCATCCCGGTGTGCGGTTCTGGCTATCCAGTAAATACCTGTGTTTCTTGCCACAACGCTCGGCCAGTGCGCAGCAGCTGCGCAGTTTTTGGCGGTTCTGCCGCCTTACAGACGCGGCGTACCGCTTGCGGGTAAAGCGGAACGGGCGGAAAGAGCAGCTGGTCAAATGCGGTTTTGCACCCCCGATTTTCATCGGTCTCCCGTAAATACACAGGCACCGTCTCACACCGGCTCCGCTGTATTTTGCACAGTGGGGAGAGGAGGGGCGCAGTTTTGCCGCAGGCGGAAACTGCGTTTAGCGGACTTTGCGATGACGACAATGGGGGAGAGAATGGGCCAGCCATCATCATGGCTGCATTTCCCGTCCAATGGGACAGATCCCCCCAACAATCCATTTTGAAATGAGAGAATTTATCATGCCAGAGAGTATCAACGGTGCGGTGGACCAGCCCTTGGTCCCGCCCCGCCACATTGCGATCATCATGGACGGCAACGGCCGCTGGGCCACGAAGCGGGGCCTGCCCCGCACCGCTGGCCACAAGGCAGGAGCGGAGACGTTCCGCCGCATCGCTACCTACTGCAAGAACATCGGCGTAAAGTACCTGACGGTGTACGCCTTTTCCACGGAAAACTGGAAGCGGTCAGAGATGGAGGTCTCTGCCATCATGGCCCTGCTGAAGCGGTATCTGCTGGAGGCAGTGGACACCATGGAGAAGGACCACATCCGGCTCCACTTCTTTGGGGACATGACCCCTATCGCCCCGGATCTGCGGGCCCTGGCCCGGGAGACGGACGAGATCACGGAGCACCTGTCCAAGGACGATTTCCAGGCCAATGTGTGCCTGAATTACGGCGGGCGAGACGAGATTCTGCGAGCAGCCCGGCGTTTTGCCACCGACTGCGCCGCCGGAAAGAGGCGGCCGGAGGAGTTGGATGATGCCCTGTTCTCCAGCTATCTGGACTCTGCGGGAATCCCGGACCCGGAGCTTATCATCCGGCCCAGCGGAGAGCAGCGGTTGAGCAACTTCCTGCTGTGGCAGTGCGCCTATTCGGAGTTCTATTACACGGATACCCTGTGGCCGGACTTCGACGAAGCGGAGCTGGACCGGGCCATTGCAGCCTACCAACAGAGAGACCGCCGGTTCGGCGGCGTAAAGAAATAAACCTTTACAGAAATTGAGAAAAGGGCTGATCCTATGTTCAAGCGTGTGATGGTGGCCGTAGTGGGCCTGCCGCTCCTGATACTGATCCTGGGCTGGGCCCCGTCCTGGGCCACCATGCTATTGCTGGCGGCCATGTGCGCCATCGGCGCCTGGGAGCTGATGCGCGCGGCGGCGGGAGAGAGGGGCAAGCCCCTGACCCCCCTGACAGTGATCGCCGCGGCGGCGGTGCCGGTGTGCGTGTACGGGGAAATGTCCATTGAGAACACGGAGCTGACTGCCCTGCCGGTGCTGCCCTTCGCCGCCCTGTTGGGCGCGGTGTTCATCTTTGCGATCTTTGCCCTGGCTATCCACCGGTATGACGAGGAGCAGGGCATCCCCTTTGCCGCTGTCACCTGCGCTATCTTCGCCGGGCTGGCGTTCCCCTTGATGTTCTCCTGTCTGCTGCGGCTTCGGATGATGCCCGCCATCGGGATGCTGCAGGTGTTTCTGCCCTTGGCCATCTCCTTTGGCAGCGACACCTTCGCGCTCTTTGCCGGAATGCTGTGCGGCAAGCACAAGCTGGCCCCCAAGGTCAGCCCCAAAAAGACTGTGGAAGGAGCCATAGGCGGTCTGCTGGGTGGTGTCATCGGCATGACGGTTTTTAAGCTAGTCGCGGACAGCATGGCACACACCCTGACTGTTTATCCGCCAATCGAGATGGCAGCTGGTCCGCAGATCTCCTGGGGGGCAGTCTTTGCACTGGGTATTATCGGCAGCACCATCAGCCAGATCGGCGACCTGAGTTTCTCCGTCATCAAGCGGGAGTTCGGCGTCAAGGATTATGGCAACCTGCTGCCGGGCCATGGCGGCATCCTGGACCGGTTTGACTCTGTTACCTTCGTGGCGCCCTTCGTGTGGCTGGCCTTACAGCTGCTCTGAACGGGTGATTTGGGAAGATTTAGGATTGTTTTCAGCTGTTTAGAATAGGATAATGCTATGAGCAAGACGATTTCAATTTTAGGTGCCACCGGCTCTATCGGCCGCCAGACATTGGACGTGGCGGAGCAGCTGGGACTGCGTGTGGCCGCCCTTACCGCCCACATGGATGTGGAGCGGCTGGAGGCGCAGGTCCGAAAATTCCGGCCCCGGCTGGCGGTCCTCACCGATGAGGCGGCGGCCCGTGACCTGGCGGTACGCCTGGCCGACATGGACACCAAGGTTTTGGGAGGCCCGGAGGCCCTGCTGGAGGCCGCTGTCTGCCCGGAGGCGGATACGGTCGTCACCGCCGTGGTGGGTATGGTGGGACTGCGTCCCACCCTGGCCGCCATCCGGGAGAGAAAGCGCATCGCCCTGGCCAACAAGGAGACGTTGGTCTGCGCCGGACAGCTGGTGATGGATGCGGCGGATACGCACGGCGCCGAGATCGTGCCTGTGGACTCGGAGCACTCGGCCATCTTCCAGTGCCTTCAGGGCTGCGCCGACCGCCGGGAGATCCGGCGGCTGATCCTGACCTGTTCCGGCGGGCCTTTTTACGGCATGACCTATGAAGAAGTGGGCAAAATGACCAAAGCGGATGCCCTCCGCCACCCCAACTGGACCATGGGACCCAAGATCACCGTAGACTGCGCCACGCTGATGAACAAGGGGCTGGAGGTCATCGAGGCCATGCGCCTCTACCGTCTGCCGCTGGACCAGGTGTCGGTGGTGATCCACCGGCAGAGCATCGTCCACTCCCTGGTGGAGTACCGGGACGGGGCGGTCCTGGCCCAGCTGGGCACACCGGATATGCGCCTGCCCATTCGATATGCCATGACATACCCCGAACGG
>OJSD01004249.1_pt1 | contig 10542 bp, 10 predicted proteins | sample 1599391 | NCBI WGS metagenome assembly OJSD01 (sample SAMN04168656, study PRJEB22393) | human gut metagenome | biome: human gut microbiome; feature: stool | host: Homo sapiens | collected 2014-03-17 | reverse complement strand
GGCGACCACCGAGATCTACACTCTTTCCCTACACGACGCTCTTCCGATCTAACTGCATGCCGATGATGGTCACATTTGCCAAAGGTCCGTATCCCAGACAGGATAAAGAACCAAGGGATACCATGATCACTGCCATAACAATGGTAGATTTTTTACGTCCCCAGTACAACTCATCCTCAAAGGTAGAAACGGCGCTTTCGGTCAGTGCGATGGAGCTGGTCATTGCTGCAAATAATACCAGTAAGAAGAACAGGATACCGATACCGGTTCCAAGGCCCATATTGGCAAATACTTTTGGAATGGTAATAAACATCAGTGCAGGACCGGCGTTCAGTGTATCAGGATCACCGCCGGAGAAAGCAAATACTGCAGGGATGATCATAAGACCTGCCATAATGGCGATAGCAGTATCGAAAATCTCTACATTCTGGGTGGAGTCTTCAATGGACATATCCTTTAACATGTAGGAGCCGAAAGTCACCAGGATACCCATGGCAATGGACAGAGAGTAGAACATCTGGCCCATGGCGGAAACAACTGTCATCCAGGAAAAGTTTGCCGGATTGGGTACCAGAAAGTATTTAACGCCTTCCAAAGCACCAGGTCTGGTAACAGAATAAATGGCAATGATCACGGAAAGAACTACCAGGACCGGCATCATAAACTTGGAAACACGTTCAATACCATTCTGCACACCTGCGTAGATGATGCCTAAGGTGCAGAAGGTAAAAACAATAAAGCAGATCTCTGTGGAAGCTCCATTGGAGATAAAAGCGGAAAAATAAGTGTCAGAGGCAAGTGTCTGCGCCTGTCCGCTGAAATAGCCGATCAGATATTTGATGACCCATCCGCCGATTACGGAGTAGTAAGGAACGATCAGGATCGGGATAATGGCATTGATCCAGCCGCCAAGAGAGAGCCATTTGGATTTTCCAAAACTCTGGTAAGCGCCTACCGGGCTCTTTTTGGTCATTCGTCCCAAAGATGTCTCAGCCATGATCATGGTGTAGCCGAAGGTAAGAGCCAGGATGATGTAGACCAGTAAAAAGATGCCGCCGCCATATTTGGCAGCCAGATACGGAAATCGCCAGATGTTTCCAAGTCCTACAGAAGCACCGGCAGCAGACAGTACAAAGCCCAGTTTTCCGGAGAATGTACTTCGTTTGTTTTTGCTCATGTGATTTAACCCCTTTATTTTTATAAATATGATTTTGCTATATCTAAAACAGTTTAACATAGGAGAAGATAAAATGCAATTACAGGCATATGTTTCCAGACACTTTTTAAAAAGAGAACATTAAAAAACGCCTGGTGAAAGGCGTTTTTGGGAAGATCAGGTATGCTCAGACTGTCAATGTTCATCGTTTTTTTACGACGATTTTTTTCTGGATCATCTTACTTAATACCACACGGCGGATGGGTTGTCTGTGGATCTCTGTGCCGATGAATACAGCTTTTCCAGTCTTTTGGGGTTCACAGCCTGTAATGCCATAACGGCTGTCGGCTACATCAAACTGAAACCACTGGGAACCGGCAAGGATCTGTCCTTTGGCGCGGAAAATATTTCCGTACTGTCCCCGGATCAGATCTTCTAAGAATATAAGAAGAGACTCTGGGGAAGAAAAATAGGCGTTTTCAATGGAAAAGGTATCCGGAAGGTTTTCGGTTTCTTCTGCCTTTACCTGGTACAACCGTCCGTCATACCCTGTTTCAAGAAGCCGCAGCCAGTCTTTCTCAGGAAGAGAAGAGTAGTGGTCTGTATAGATCGTAGCTGTGGGATTGATCCCGGCTAAGACCTGTCTGGCTTCTTCTTTTTCTTCAGCAGAAGCCTGTTCGGACTTTGACAGGAAAATAGTTCCGGCATCTTTGATCTGGTTCTCGTAAAGAGCAGGATATTCTTTTAAATAACGCCGGTAGCTGTAGATATCTGCAATGGTCACAGGTGCCAAAATGGAAATATGCTCGTATTCGATCTGCTTTAAATTTTCCATGACATTGCCAAGCATACCGACACCGGTAGGTTCGATGACCAGATATTCCGGGTCAATGGTATTGGCAATGGAGAGAACGGACAGGGAAAAATCTCCTTTGGCAGAGCAGCAGATGCAGCCTTCTGTCATTTCCCAGATGTTGACAGGGCTCTGACCTTCTTCTGCACGCAGCCGGTCTGCGTCAATGCCAGCGGCACCGTATTCATTTTCCAGTATGGCAAAGTCTTTTTTTGTGTGTTTTGCCAATGCCTTGATAAAAGTAGTTTTTCCTGCGCCCAGGAAGCCGGATACGATCAGTATTTTCATATGATAACCAAAATCCCCAATTCCCAGAGTACGTGCTCTGTTTTCCTGTAGTAGAACGAGAACGCGCCAGAAGCGCGTCCTCAAGATAAGTATGCTATTTAGCCATTAAAGTCTTTATTCTTCGATCACAACAACTGGCTTGATCAGGTCAGCTGGCTTGTCTCTCATAAGGAATAATGCTTCTTCCAGGTGATCCCAGCCCTTGAATACATGAGTGCTTAATGGGGAAACATCCAGTTTTCCGGCAGATACTAAAGCGCCCAGTTTTTCCATACGTAAACGTCCGCCTGGCATTAAACCGCCGTTAATCTGCTTGTGACCCATACCAACGCCCCATTCTGTACGTGGGATATCAATGGTATCGCCGGAGCCAAGGTAGTTTACGTTACCGATCTTGCCGCCTGGCTTTAAGCACTTAACTGCTTCTGCGAAGGTTTCAACGCCGCCGCCTGCGATGACAACTTTGTCAACGCCCTTGCCGTCTGTCATATCCATAACCTGTTTCCAGATCGGGCCGTTCTTGTAGCTTACGAAATCGGTAGCGCCGTACTTCTTAGCTGCTTCTACGCAGACAGGGCGGGTTCCAACTGCGATGATGCGGGAAGCGCCGCGCATATTGGTTCCTGCTACAGACATAAGTCCTACAGGTCCGATACCAACTACTAAAACAGTATCACCAAACTGAACATCTGCCAGCTCTACGCCATGGAAACCGGTAGGAACCATATCAGACAGCATACATGCGTCAGTTGGGCTGATGTTGGATGGCAGCAGTGCCAGGTTGCCGTCTGCATCATTTACATGGAAGTATTCGGAAAATACGCCATCTTTGAAGTTGGAGAATTTCCAGCCCGCTAACATACCGCCGGAGTGCATGGAGAAACCAGCCTGAGCCTCTAAGGAGTTCCAGTCAGGAGTGATAGCAGGAACTAATACACGGTCGCCTGGCTTGAAATCTTTTACCATAGAACCAACTTCAACTACTTCTGCACAGCACTCATGTCCTAAGATCATGTTGTGGCGGTCGCCGATAGCGCCTTCCCAGAGAGTATGTACATCGGAAGTACAGATAGCAACTGCTAATGGCTTACAGATAGCGTCCATTGGTCCACATGCAGGACGGTCTTTCTCAATCCAGCCAGATTCTCCGATTTTTAACATTGCGTAACCCTTCATAAATAATGTTCTCCTTTCAATGATGCATTTATATAGTATTTGTTTGTTAAAAAAATATCATCTGATAGTTAAAAATATATCACTAAAAGGTCATAAAATCAATGGTGACTTTATAGGCATATTTCACAATGTTTCAGGTATCTTTTTAGAATAAATGCCAGAAAGGTTATTGAAAGGTATCTTTAAAAGGGCAGATACAGGATCGATCATTAAGACAGGTCCGTAAAAAGCTTTAAAGCAGAAGAGAGACCGATGCCAAAACGGTCACAGCCGGCTTTTTCCATGGCATGGATGGTTTCTAATGTGCGGATCCCTCCGGCAGCTTTGATCTTAATACGTCCCTTTGCCTCATCTGTCATGATCTGTACCTGAGAGAGGGCAGAAGGGTGTGCAGGATACCAGCCTGTGCTTGTTTTTGCGTAATCAGCACCGGCCCGGATGCATAAATTTACTGCCCTGCGTATTTCTTCCTCTGTCAGCTGAGGTGCTTCAATAATGACCTTTAAGATATCTTTACCGGCTGCTTCCCGAACAGCACCAATATCTTCCAGTACATAATTGTCTTCATGACTCCGCAAAGCTGTTAAATTCATAACCATATCAAGCTCTTTACAACCGGCTTCACGCAGTTCTTTTGCCTGTCTGCTTTTCTGGAAAATAGTATCACCGCCTCCCGGAAAGCTGATGACGCCTCCTGTGTGGATGTCCGGGTAATCAGCCAGCTTTTTTGCTATATAAGAAGAAAAGGCAGGAAGGGTGAAAGCAGCAGCGAAATGATACCGGATGGCAGCTTCTACCATAGAGTCGATCTCATCACGGGTATGGAATGCCTGGACGCAGCTGATGTCGATCTTTTTTGCAAGTTCTGTGAGACACATATTATTTGCTCCTTCCTTTTCCTGAGATCTCTGCCTCGTACTGGCTGCCAATGATGCGCACGTGGTCAATACTCACCGGCTTATCCTGATAATAGGAAATACGCCGGATCACTAAAAGAGCGGTTTTGGGTTCTATTTCCAGGACACGGGCTTCTAAGAAATCTGCAGATTTGGCTGAAATACGGTCCCTGGTAGCATCGATGATCAGGCCATAGGTCTCTTCTAAAAACTGATACAGGGCAACGAAATGGCCGCTGTGCTGCTCAATGCCAGGGACTTTTGCATATTCAATATAGTTTTCCATTAAAGTTACCGGTCTGCCATCTGCCAGCTGCAGTCTCTGGATCCGGGCAACCGGCGTTCCTTCCGGTATAAAAAGGTCTGCAGCAATATCCCTGGAAGCCGGGATCACATCGATCATCATGCTTCCTGTGGTCACATCATAGCCACGTTTTCGCAAAGACTCAGTTACAGAAGTGACCTGGTTATAATTCTGAGTAGTGCGGATGTCCATGACCATCGTACCACAGCCCTGGCGCACACTTAAAATACCTTCATCAGAAAGCAGTTTTACAGCCCTGCGGATGGTAGTGCGGCTGACCTGGTATAAAGTTTCCAATTCCTGCTCTGTGGGAAGAAAACTTCCCGGCGGGTAGGTGCCGCCCTTGATAGCGGATTTTAATTTATCGTATATTATTATGTAGATCGGTTTGTTTGTCATTTTAAGTATTCCCCCTGGGCTCCATTATATATATTTTTCAGAAAAAACGCAAATTTAATGAATTATATTTAAAAAAGTAAACGTTAACTCTTGACGCATCCCCATAAGGAACGTATAATAAGCTTATTATATATGTCAATCAAATCAACAAGGAGGAATTATGGACTATCCAAATAAAGATCAAAGATGGGTTTTTCATGAAAAAACAGAGGCACAGGAGACAGCACCAGGAGTTGTGCGCCGGGTCTTAGCTTATTGTGATAATGTTATGTGCGTGGAAAATACCTTTAAGAAAGGTTCCATCGGAGCAATGCACAACCATCCACATACCCAGATCACCTATGTGGCATCCGGTAAGTTTGAATTTACCATTGACGGAGAAGTACATACAGTCAGTAAAGGGGATACGCTGCTGAAGCAGGACGGAGTGATGCATGGCTGTACCTGTCTGGAAGATGGTATTTTGATCGATATCTTTACTCCTATGAGAGAAGATTTTCTGTAAGATTAAGATCAAGATGAGAAAAATATGGCTGCGTCAGAGGACGCAGTTATAGGTGAAAATGTATTTTAGGGATCAGGAGGATAAAATAATGAGAATTGCGTTGATCAACGAAAACAGCCAGGCTGGCAAAAACGAGATCATTTACCGTGAACTTAAGGGAGTAGTGGAACCAATGGGACATGTAGTAGACAACTACGGCATGTATTCCGCAGATGACGAGGCACAGCTTACCTATGTGCAGTGCGGTATTCTGGCTTCCTTGCTTCTTTCTTTAGGAGCTGCAGATTTTGTAGTGACAGGCTGTGGTACTGGTCAGGGAGCTATGATCGCCTGCAACAGTTTTCCAAATGTAGTGTGTGGACACGTATCCAATCCATCAGATGCATTTCTGTTTGCACAGGTGAATGACGGAAACTGCGTAGCTATGCCATATGCACAGAATTACGGATGGGGCGGTGAGCTGAACCTTCGTTACAGTTTTGAGAAATTATTTGGTTTTGGCAGCGGTAACGGCTATCCGCCGGAGCGTGTAGTACCGGAGCAGAGAAACAAGAAGATCCTGGATCAGGTGAGAGCCAACAACTTTAAAGATGTGATCACCTGCTGCAAGGGACTGGATCAGGAATTGGTAAAGGGCGCTGTAGCCGGACCAAAGTTTAAGGAACTGTTCTTTGCAAATTGCAAGGATGAGGCGATCAAGGCTTACGTAGAAACACTTCTGTAAGTATAAAAACTGAGAAAAATAAAATATGAGAAAACGGTTATTTCCTGTGCAGTCATCTGCCGTGGAAATAACCGTTTTTTTATAGTCGGTACGTTTATTTTTGCAAGTCTGAATGGCTTTGGAAATTGCTCCTTAACACTATTTCCGGTTCCATGACCAGACAGCTGCTGCGGGGATAATCCTTTTTTAGCAGATAATCAAACAGGGTCTTTACGGCAAGAGCGCTTTGCTTGGAGATTTTTTTGTCGATCACTCCACGCAGGATGCCATCGGACAGCGCCTGACGGCTTTCTGTGAAAAGATCGTTGCCTATGACCTGGATACGGTCCTGGATTCCTAACTGTCGGATGCATTGGGAAATATGGTAGGTAAAACGGGCACTGCAGGTATAAATGGCATAGGTATCCGGATGGACCGTCAGATACTGCCGGATCTCTTTGCTGACAGCAAGGGGATCAGAACCCTGGAACGGGACTGTTTCAATAGATGGCGCATAGGTATGCAGGTAAGCTGAAAATGCCTGCATATTAAGGCGCTGATCCTCCATGCCAAGGCAGCCATAGTCTCCGGCCATAAGGATCTTTGCCGGATAGCCGGATGGAAGAAAAGCAGTGAGAAGCTCTGCAGCAAGATAGCCCACAGCTGTATCATTTGCTTTGATGCAGCAAAGACGAAAATCTGTATGAAGATCAGCGCCAATAAGCACCACCGGGATCTGCTTTTTGGCAAATTTTTCCAGGAAATAAGAAGAGCGGTCATGGTCCATGGCAATGGTGATCAATCCCTGGAGATCATCAGAGTCCTGGTTGAATATTTTTTCCAGGACCAGTCCGTTGCCGTCACGGGTAAGCGGATAGGCATATTCTGAAACTGTGATAGGAAATTCACTTACGGTATCCAGATAATTTCGGATGCCGTCCCAGAGAGCACCATAGTAAAAACGGTTATCCCCATCTGTATTTGGCAGAACAACTGCAATGTGAAATTTTTTCTTTGAGAGAGAGGATGCCATATAGTTAACTTTGTATCCCATCTGCGCAGCAACTTTCATGATTTCTGCGCGTCGTTTTTCGCTGACGCCTTCTTTACCGTTAAGCGCTTTGTGAACTGTGGTGATTGTTACTCCCAATTTTTCTGCAACATCTTTTAATGTCACTGACATAGTCTATATCCGCCTCTCTGTGAGTTTTTCTGAAATAAGTATATCGACTTTAAGAAGATTAAACAATAGTTTTCTGGGGATAGAACTTTATTTGGTGAGACTGTTCTGCCGGAAATTGCAGCAGATTGTGTGCTTTTTTATGAAAGTTATCAAAAAATACTAGCGTTTTTCTGACTGCCATGTTATAATGCTAACTTGAAGTGTAGCGCCCTCATGGTTCATGGGCGAATCACATATATTTTCAAGGAGGAACCCGTAGAAATGAGTGTACAGGTAGAAAAATTAGAGAAAAACATGGCAAAACTGACTGTAGAAGTCAGCGCTGAGGATTTTAAGGCTGCGATCAAGAAAGCGTTCAACAAGAACAAGAACCGCTTTGCGATCCCAGGTTTCCGTAAAGGAAAAGCTCCTCAGGCTATGATCGAAAAGATGTATGGCGAAGGCGTATTCTATGAGGATGCAGCTGATGAAGCAATCAACGCTTCCTACGCTGAGGCTATGAAGGAAAGCGGACTGGATATCGTTTCCAGACCAGAAGTTACTATCGAGAAGATCGGCAAAGATGAGCCATTCGTATACAGCGCATTAGTAGCAGTTAAGCCAGAAGTTACTTTAGGCCAGTACAAGGGCGTAGAAGTAGAGAAGGCTGACGCTTCTGTAAGTGCAGAGGACGTTGAGGCTGAATTAAAGAAGGTTCAGGAGCAGAACGCAAGATTGCTTACTGTTGAAGACCGTGGAGTAGAAGACGGTGACCAGACCGTGATCGACTTCGAGGGATTTGTAGACGGCAAGGGCTTTGAAGGCGGAAAGGCTGAGGACTATCCATTAACCATCGGTTCCCATTCCTTTATCGATACCTTCGAGGAGCAGCTGATCGGCAAGAAGATCGGTGAAGAGTGCGAAGTAAACGTAACCTTCCCAACCGAGTACCATGCAGCAGATCTGGCTGGAAAGCCAGCTACCTTCAAGGTAACTGTTAAGGAAATCAAGGTAAAAGAACTTCCAGAGTTAAATGATGAGTTCGCATCTGAAGTTTCTGAATTCGATACTTTAGACGAGTACAAGAAGGACGTTGAGAAGAAGTTAGCTGAGAAGAAAGAGATCGAAGCAAACTCCAAGAACGAAGACGCTGTAGTTGCTAAGGTAGTTGAGAACGCAACCATGGAGATCCCGGACAAGATGATCGACGCTCAGGCTGAGAACATGGTTCAGGATATGGCTCGCCGTATGCAGAGCCAGGGACTGTCTCTGGATATGTACTTAAAGTACATCGGCATGACTGTAGAGCAGATGAAGGAACAGGCTCGTCCGGATGCTGAGAAGAGAATTCGCACCAGACTGGTTCTGGAAGCAGTTGCTAAGGCTGAGAACATCCAGATCTCTGACGAGAAGGTTGACGAAGAAGTAGCTAAGATGGCAGAAGCTTACAAGATGGAAGTTGAGAAGTTAAAGAGCTACATGAGCGAAAGCGATGTTAAGCAGATGAAGGAAGACTTAGCTGTACAGCAGGCAGTTGATCTGTTAGTAGCAGAAGCTAAGCTGGCTTAATTATTAAAAGTTGTACACAAGAGACCGGGGGGATTCTCTGCTGAGAGTCTCCTTGGTTTTGTATATTAAACGTATATCTGGGAAAAATTCCCGCTATGGGGTGGAAAACAGATATAAAGATCATAACGGAGGATGGTTATATGAGTTTAGTACCTTATGTCATTGAGCAGACAAGCCGTGGCGAGCGCTCTTATGATATTTATTCCAGACTTCTTAAGGAAAGAATTATTTTTCTGGGAGAAGAGGTTAATGACACTTCCGCAAGCATTATCGTAGCACAGCTGCTGTTCCTGGAAGCAGAGGATCCTTCTAAGGATATCCATCTGTATATCAACAGCCCAGGCGGTTCTGTATCTGCTGGTTTTGCTATTTACGATACAATGAACTACATCAAGTGCGATGTGTCCACTATCTGTATCGGTATGGCAGCAAGTATGGGCGCTTTCCTGCTTTCCGGAGGAACAAAGGGAAAACGTTTTGCACTGCCTAACTCTGAGATCATGATCCATCAGCCATCTGGCGGCGCCAGAGGACAGGCAACAGAGATCCAGATCGTTGCAGAGAACATTTTAAAGACCAAGAAGAAATTAAATGAGATCCTGGCTGCCAATACTGGAAGAAGTTATGAGGAGATCGCCCGTGATACTGAGCGTGACAACTACATGACTGCACAGGAAGCAAAAGAGTATGGTCTGATCGATGAGATCCTTGCACATCATTAATAGTGTTAATGAAAGGTTAGGTACAATATAGTATGCCAATTAGACCAGATGATACGATCCGCTGCTCCTTCTGCGGAAGGACACAGGATCAGGTTAGAAAAATGATCGCCGGTTCAGGCAATCATAATGTATTTATCTGCGATGAATGCATTGAATTATGCTCAGAGATCTTAGAGGAAGAGTTGGGAAAACAGGAAGAGGAAGATGTAGAAGAGGAAGCACCTCTTTTTAACGATATCCACCTGTTAAAACCAAAGGAGATCAAGGCATTTCTGGACGAGTATGTAATTGGACAGGATGATGCAAAAAAAGTACTTTCTGTAGCTGTATACAACCACTATAAGAGAGTTACTTCCTGCCAGCATATGGATGTAGATGTACAGAAAAGCAATATCTTAATGATCGGACCTACCGGTTCCGGTAAGACCTACCTGGCACAGACGATGGCAAAGATCTTAAACGTTCCTTTTGCCATTGCAGATGCAACCTCTCTTACAGAGGCAGGCTATGTAGGCGAAGATGTGGAAAATATCCTGTTAAAGCTGATCCAGGCTGCAGATTATGATATTGAACGTGCTGAGTACGGCATTATCTACATTGATGAGATCGATAAGATCACCAAGAAATCAGAAAATGTTTCTATCACAAGAGATGTATCTGGTGAAGGCGTGCAGCAGGCTCTTCTTAAGATCTTAGAGGGAACAGTTGCCAGCGTTCCTCCCCAGGGTGGAAGAAAGCATCCTCATCAGGAACTGATCCAGATCGATACCACCAATATCCTCTAGATCGGAAGAGCGTCGTGTAGGGAA
>OJSD01004247.1_pt1 | contig 10548 bp, 10 predicted proteins | sample 1599391 | NCBI WGS metagenome assembly OJSD01 (sample SAMN04168656, study PRJEB22393) | human gut metagenome | biome: human gut microbiome; feature: stool | host: Homo sapiens | collected 2014-03-17 | reverse complement strand
GCGACCACCGAGATCTACACTCTTTCCCTACACGACGCTCTTCCGATCTCATGGATGAGGTTCTGCTCTTCTTCATCCTGTCGGGGCTTCTCTTTTGTTTCTTCTTTTTGGTTTTCATAAATTTCTTTTAACTGTTCCTGTAAAATATCCGCTTTTTCTTCCTGTTTTGCATAGTCTGCGAGGAAGTGTCCGCTGATTCCCAATAATGCCAGTGACAGAAAACAAAGCAGATAGGCTGCCCATTTTCTCATACGCATCCTTCTCCGATTTTTTTGTCTCCTGACACCTTTTTTATCCGTTCTTCCGCCAGCCTGCAGTATTCCTCGTTCAATTCAATCCCGATATACTGTCGGTTTAACCCTTTTGCCACAGCCCCGGTTGTCCCGCTTCCCATAAACGGATCAAGGACAATCCCCTGTTTTGGGCATCCCGCAAGGATACAGGTTTCCGCCAAACGTGGCGGAAATGCTGCAAAATGTGCCCCTTTATATGGAACGGTATTGATATTCCACACATCCCGCTTATTCCTTAAAGGGTTGATTTCTGTTTTTCCATACCTGCAGGGATTGTTGATCTGCTGTCTGGACATCTGCCCCGGTATGCCGTCCGCATATTTTGTGTTTTCCTTTCTCCCATAGCGGTAACGGATGGCGGTACTTAAAGCAATCGGCTCGGCAACGGCAAGATTGTCGTAAAAATATTTCCCGGACTTTGTAAGCAGGAAGATATGTTCATAACATCGGCTCGGTCGGTCTTTTGCACTCTCCGGCATGGGATTATCCTTCTGCCAGATAATATCACTGCGAAGAAACCAGCCCTCTTTTCTCAGGGTAAGTGCCAGCAGCCACGGAAGTCCCATCAATTCTTTTGGCTTGCAGCCGGACAACCCATGATAGGATTTCCGGCTGTAGCAGTCTGCTATATTAAGCCAGAACGTACCATCTGACCGCAGGACTCTTTTTAATTCACAAAACACAGAAACCAAATGTCCGATATATTCCTCCGGTGCGCCTTCCCTGCCAATCTGGTTTTCCTTTCCATAATCCCGTAAAGCATAATACGGCGGAGAAGTCACACAACAATGGATACTTTCATCCGGCAGACTTTTAGCACCTCCAGACAGTCCCCATTGATAATCGTATCCGTTTTTAACATTCTGCTTTTCCCGCCTTTTCTCCTGTTCCTTCCAAATCCGAAGGTTTGGTTGTCATCAAAGCATACAGACGCAGGGATTTATCAAACTTATCCTTAAACGGGATAATGGTACTGCCATAAAAAATCAATCCCTCTCCCTCGCCGCTGTTGGTCACATAGGAAAGCTGGTGGGGCGAAATGTTCAACTGCTTCGCCAAAATCTGCCTGTCCCCTGCCGCCTGGTTGAGCATATAGATGAAGTCCGAGTTTTCAAATATGTTTTCGATTTCCCGGCTGGCAAGCAAATCCTTGATATTCTGCGTGATTCCTGTCGGGATACCGCCCCATTTACGGAAACGCTTCCAAATCTCCACGGAATAAGCCGCCGTCTGTTCCTCCTTCAGAAGCAGATGGAACTCATCAATATAGTATCTGGTAGATTTATGCAGCGCCCGGTTGACCGTCACACGGTTCCACACCTGATCCTGCACGATCAGCATCCCAAGCTTTTTAAGCTGTTTTCCCAAATCCTTAATATCAAAACAGACAATCCGGTTATTCAGTTCCACGTTGGTACGGTGGTTGAACACCTTTAAGGAACCGTTGACATAGATTTCCAATGCTGTCGCAATCCTCTGTGCCTGAACCTCTTTCTGTTCCCGCAGGCATTGGTACAAATCTCCCAATACAGGCATATTCTCCGGCACAGGGTTTTCAAAATATTTCTGGTATACAATCGGCAAGCATCGGTCAATGACAGACTTTTCTTCTGCTTCAATACCATTTCTGGAACCCATAATCAGCTCACACAAGGACAGAATGAAATCACTCTTAAAGCCCAGCGGGTTATCATCATCAGAATAATCCAGGTTGATGTCCATTGGATTGATGTAATCGTGACTGGTAGGCGAGATATGGATAACCTGCCCTCCAAGTGCGTTGACAAGGGGATAGTATTCTCCTTCCGGATCTCCGATAATAATGTCATCCTGCGTGACAAAAAAAGCATTGGTAATTTCCCTTTTGGCAGAAAAAGATTTTCCGGAACCGGGCGTACCAAGAATCAGTCCGTTAGGATTTTTCAGTTTCTTCCTGTCCACCATGATCATGTTGTTGGAAAGGGCGTTCAAACCGTAATACAAAGATTCTCCCGCCATGAACAATTCCTGTGTGGTAAATGGCACAAAAATAGCAGTGGATGTAGTTGTCAGCGCTCTCTTAATCGGAATCAGATTCAATCCCAACGGAACACTGCTCATCAATCCCTGCTCCTGCATATAGTCCAATCTTCTTAATGAACAATTATATTTCTGTGCAATCCCTCCTGTCTGGAACACCGCATTATCAAGTTCCTGCTTTGTCTTTGCCGTATTTAAAAACAATACCGTCACAAGGAACATCCTTTCATTTCTGGACTGCAAATCTTCCAAAAGACGCTTCGCTTCCCCGCCATACGTGTTCAAATCTGACGGAATGATGTCCATATCGTACCCTGAACGTACTGCTTTTTTCTGTTCTTCTATCTTCATGCGGTTAATATCCGTCACTTTACTTTTTACCAGCTTAATCGCTTTCATCTGATCCAGAGACTGGATATGAAGATTTACAATCAGATTTCTGTCCATATCCAAAAACTCTGCCAGCATCTTATCTGTCAGCTCCGGTGCAAGTATCTGTAAATAAGATGCTGCACCGATGGTATTTCCCATCTGAAAGGTCTTTCCGTCCCGGAACACAAAACTGGTAGGTGCAATAAAGTCTTTTGTCCCCATTCCGCTTCGCAGTACCCTGTCATAAGAGAACTGGAACGGCACTTTTTCTTCCGGGTTAAAGGTTTCATAGAGAATCTGAAGCCGTTCCTCCCCGGACAGCGGATAAGCCGACACTCCGAGAACCTTGAAGTTATTTAAAATATCCGCTTCGATACGTTCCAGCTTCGGCTTTGCTTCCCGGATGTTCTCCGCCTTAATTCCAAATGTAATGTATTTCGTCCGTACCAGGCCATTATTTCCTTTTGCCAGCTGATTTTTTAACATCTGTGCATACTCCATACGCACATCGTCAAATGCGTCATTCTGCGGTCTGATCTGAATAGCGGATTCAAATTCTTTCATACTGCTGTGATGGTTGATAAAGGACACCTGAAAATGGATACTGCTGTCAAAATAATTGAGGAAGTCACACCAGTTTTCAAAAATGGCATTCTTATCTTCGTTCTGTGCCAACTGGTAGTTAATGTCATAAAATCGGATGGTTTTGGAATAATATTTCTCCTGTACCCGGCAGATACCGTCCTTTGCCATTTCCCGGTATGGTATGGATTTCTGTGCCGAAAGACGCTTCTCCTTTTCCTTTTTCAATTCTGCTTTTGAAGGTTTCTTCTCCACAATCTTCTGTGATCCGACTGTATTTCGTCCCTTTCTTTTTCTCCCCGGTTTCTCGGATGCCGCAGAATAATTTACCGTTTTATGCTTTTTCTTTTTTTCCTTTTTTAAAGCGGCTCTTTCTTCTTTTGCTGCCAGCTTTGCTTCTTTTTTAGCTGCCTTTTTCTCTGCTTTTTCCTGCTCTCTGCGCAGCTTCTCATTCATTTTTTCTGCTTTTTTCATAGCCCTTTTTTCACGCCTGGTAAGTTTTCTGGGTGGTTTTCTCCTGCCCCTTCTGCGTTCCAGAGCTTCATAACCGGACACCACAGGCTGTCCCCTTACAAGGCCTGCCATTTTTTCTGTATCATAGGCTTCTGCCTCTCCATAATCCGGATATTCCTCGTCCGCATCATCCAGCCAGCCTCTTTCATAGGCTTCCTGCCTTTTGATATGAGACTGGTACGCCTGTCTATCATTTCCTTTTCTTTTTCTCTGCATGTCCGCTTCCTCCTCTCTTTCTTTTCTCAGTCGTTACTGTTTCCTGTATTTCGTACAGATTCTCAATCTCATACCTGCGGATGGCAGGATACCGCAGTTTTACATGAATGACATTTAAGAGAATCTTTTCCAAAGGCAGGCCGTCCTTTTCATACATGGCAAACATAAATGCCGGAAGCATAAGAATGACCATACCTGTTGCCGCATTGCTTGTTCCAATCCATTCCCTTGTCAGAAAATAAAATGGAAGCCCCACAGCCGCCGCAATCACCAGACAGATAAGCTGCCGTTTCGTGAGGTTTAAAACAACCTTATTTTTTACCTTTGTCAAATCTTTGGGTACTGATACAAATGCCACGATTACCATCTCCTTTCCCTGCATTTTCTAAAATCCGGGACGATGCAGAACCTTCAACTTCATTTCCCCACACATCCCATCCGGATGTTTTCTGCCTTGCAAACAGTTCAATTCTCGGCAGTTCTCCAAATAATTCCACAATCCTCTTCCGGACTTCATCCGGCTTTTTACTGTGCTGTTCCAATGGGCTTATGATAAGCTGAGAGATACTTTTCGATATCCGCTTTGGATGTCCCTTAATCCCAAGCAGACAGATTTCCACATTGGAACGTGTCCAATAGCCCATCCCGAAAAAGAATCCTTTTCCGGATTTATTCTGTTTTACCCATGCAAACCCAAGTGTCTTATAGGTAAATCCCCATGCTTCAAAAAGTTTCATTGCATCCTGAAGCTGCGGAAATGTTACCCATAAAAACAAAGCACAGTCCTTTGCTGCAAGTTCTGCAACAGGAAGTCTGCATATTTCCTGAATACTCATAGTTGGATAGTGGTTTTCTGCCGCCCCCTGTCCCCGGTTCATGTCATATCTCCAGGGCGGATCAGCATAAATAATGTTATATTTTTTCTCCATTGTTTCCTTAGTGTGCATTGAAAATAGAGCGTGACAGGTTTCCGGTTTTCATCAGACTAAAGCAGAGAATGACCGTATATGCCGCCACTCCAAACAATGCTGAATGCATATTGTCTGAAATCTGGATAGTGGATACAAGCACCGCATAAATGCCTACACACACCATCATAAAAAATCCCTGAAATCCGAGTGCCAGAAGCCCCCGGAAATAATTTGTTCCTACCTGCCCCCATTCCCGGTTGGACATGGTTGCAAACGGAATCGGTGCAATCGAAGTATAGAGGTAAATTTCTATCATCCTTCCAAACAGGATGACGGTAATCAGTACAGACATCACCTTCATGCACAGGCTGACCACCATCGTCTCCAGTGCCAGTGTGACCAATTCCCCTATTTCCATAGACTCCATTGCCGTATTCATGGCTTCAATCATGGAATCTACGTTAATAGCTGTTTGCGAATTGATAGAGCCGCCTGCGGCATTTACTACATGCTGTCCCACATCAAAGACTGCCATCGCAATCGTGAAGGTATTGCTGACAAGATAAACTGCCACCCACATCTTGAAAAAATACTTGAAAAACATCCAAGTATCTATCTCGTGCATATTATTTTTCTCTGTCAGCATGGTAATCAGTTCATAACACAGGACAAATGTAATAATCACGCCTGCAATCGGCACAATGACCGAATTGGAAAGATTCTGTATCAGACTGAAAATACTTCCATTCCAGCCTTGCGGGGTTTGTCCGACCTGCGCAGCGATTTCTCCTGTCTTTTCATTGACATCGGTAAACATGGTTGTCAGGTTGGACGTGACCATCCCCGTCAAAAGCTCCCTCATCCATTCCTCGATTGCTTCAAAAATGCCATCGAACATGGGTGGTTCTCCTTTCCTCTATGCTTAAAACAGTCCTCCCAGAAGCGGGATAAGCTGTGTTCCGATTAACACAACCCCTCCTCCGGCCATAAGCTGCTTAATTCCCTGTGATTTTGCACCTGGGTTATCATTTCCGTATCCTTCCAGAAGATTGATAACTCCCCATACGGCAAGTCCGGCACCGATTGCCACCACAAGGGTCTGTAAAATATTAATTGCTGAAGCAAAAAACGCCATATAATCACTTGAAAGTCCAATATAGAAAACAGGATTTTCTCTATTTGTCCCGTTTTTGCACATTAAAAAACCGCCGTTTCTTCCGGCGGTCAGCTCTTTCCATATTGGTTTCTTCTCCTTTCCAATTTTTTTGTTTTAATTTTTGTATTTGTGCAATGAGCCTGTATTCCATATTTCCGGTTCAGCACGAATAGGTGGGTAAACATATCTGCCACCTGTTTCTATGTAAAACTGCATTTTCCCCTTTCCGGACTTTGCGACACGGTGTCGCAAAGTTCCTTAATTTACTGTTTTTTCTGTTTCATGTTCTTCTGCTTCATTTCCATCCACCTCATATAAGTCAAATTCTTCCTGTCTCCTGATTTTAAGCTGATGCTTCATATATGCTTCCACATCAAAAGCATTCTTCTCGTCATAATCGGACAACTCCCGGTATCGCTTATGCTTCGTAATGTCAAACTTGTCACTCAAAAACGGACGCACCCCTCTAAGCTGCAAAATACATTTATTTCCATCCATAACCGATAGTTCATCCCGGCTCATCAATTCCTTCCCTGTTTTTTGATAATTAAGCCCATAGGAACGGCTTTGTCCACGTGTGTCAGATGTGTTATAAAGGTCAATGGTTTCCTTTCCAAGTGTCTCTGATATTTCCTTTAAAGTTGTACTTTCCTTTCCTCCCAGAAACAGCATCGTGTCGCAATTCCCGCTGATTGTTTCGGCTGCATCCTTATAAATCGTCTTTAACTGGCTCTGGGACTGCAAGATAATGGAGGCAGAAATTTCTCTGCTTCGGATGGTTGCAATCAGCTTGTCAAATTTTGGAATCTGTCCGATGTTTGCAAATTCGTCTAAAAGCAAACGTACATGGTAAGGTAATCTTCCTCCATGTACATCATCTGCCCTGTCACATAACAGGTTAAAAAGCTGCGTGTACATAATCGCAACAATAAAATTGAAGGTATCATCCGTATCAGAGATAATGACAAACATTGCCGTCCTCTGGTCTCCAAGCATATCCAGTTCCATCTCATCATAAGAAGTCAGTTCCCGAAGTTCCGCAATATCAAATGGCGCAAGTCTCGCACCACAGGAAATCAGGATACTTTTTGCTGTCTTACCTGCCGCCAGTTTGTATTTTTTGTACTGTCGCACAGCAAAGTGTTCCGGGTTTTCTGCCTCCAATTCCTCAAACAGCTCGTCCACCGCATTTTTAAATTCCTCATCATCCTCTCTTGCCTCAGAAGCATTGATAAATTCAAGCAGTGTGGCAAAATTCTGTTCGTCCTCCGGTGCTTCATAATAGATGTACCCAATCAGGGCACAATACAGAAGCCTTTCGGCCTTTACCCAAAAATCTTCGGAAGATTTTTCTCCTTCGCCTTTGGTATTGGCAATGATGGTATTGACCAGCTTTAAGATGTCTTTTTCACTGCGGATATAGCGGAAGGGATTATAATGCATACTTTTTTTGAAATTTATGGTATTCAACACTTTAATCCGGTATGGTTCATAAATAACCTTTCCCTGTTTATCCCTGACTGGCTTGCCGTTTTTCATCTTCGGTGTACCACGGCGGAGCATTTTCCCGCACTCCACCAGAATCGTCCCCTTCGGATCAGTTACAACATAGGAAACATTGGATGGCATCTGCATTAAATTCGGCTTTACATAGAACCTTGTTTTACCGGAACCGGAACCGCCGATAATGATTACATTTTTGTTTCTTGCATATTTAGGCTGTTTCGGGCGGCTGTTCATGGTAAGCCGTTCCGTCTGTGTCAAAAGGATATTATTTTCAAACACTGGATCAATAAAAGGTGCGATGTCTTTCTGGTTTCCCCATCGGGCAGAACCGTATTCCTCTCCCTGCCGGAATTTCTTTGCATTTTTCCCTTTCAGGTACACCATTGCCTTAATCACTACAGTGGTAATCATCCCAACTGCCATATCAAAGATATGGAGACTGAGAATTGGATTTGAGAACGCCATCTGGAAATTCAAAAACAGCACCCCCAGACGTTCTATTGCGGATTCCCCAACACAGAACCGATACAGCCATGCCAGCTTATCTGCCAGGTAAAAAACAATTACATAGGGAATATTCATCATAAGCAGACGTTTCTTATCCACCGCAGGCATCTGTCCGGCAATGTCCTGTCCTATTTTTTTCAAAACTGTCATAACTTCTGACTCCGGCTTCTTTTTATGCTTCCTGCTCAATGTTCCTGCCCCCGATTCTTCTGTTTCATCTTTTCCCTCTGCCTGTGCTTTGCCACACGTTCCATTGCCAAATACAGTTTCTTCCGGACAGATACTTTTTTGCTTTTCTTTAACTGCCATCCGGTATATTCCTTAAAAGCGGCAGTTATGGAATCCACTTCTTTCGCCTTAAAAAAGACATAATATTTCGGAGGTTCTGCCGACCTGTCTTTCTTCAGGCAGTAGTCTATATCATATTTTCTGGCATATTTTTCAAAAGACCGGATATTCCCATCTGTAACCTCAATATTAGAAAGCTCCTGATTGTGTGCTTTCAGTTTTTCCATGCTCTGTTTCCCATGATATACGGTTTCTTTTTTCTGCCCCTTTCCAGAAATTTTTTGCCGCTTTTGGGACTGTTCCATCTTCCTGAGCAGCTTCTGCAGCGATGCTTTTAAAATCTGTGCAGAAATTTTCCCTCCCCGTATACACAAAGACACCACCTTTTCATTTACTTCATCCTGCAAGACAATCACCTTCCTTCTCCCTGACTGCTTTCTTCTGTTTTATTTCCAGCAGAATCTTCTGCAGGCAGTACCCGATGCAAGGAGAATATCTTCCATAAGGGCATCCCTCACAGCACCAAGTCTCCTCTTTCTCTTCAAAAGGTTCCTCCGGCAAAAGCCGATAATAGCATTCTTCTTTGGAACATCCATTCTTCCGGCTATTCCAAAAATAACAGTAAGAGCAGTCCTTTGGCTTATCCTCTGCATATTTCTGATTATCCGCTTTCTTCTGCATCCTGTTTTGCTCTCCTGTCCAATTCTTCCAATCTCCTGTCCTCCTCTGCCCCTACACGAATACAGCAATATAGGCTAACTGCTATGACCACTGCAGCTCCGCCGATAATAATTCCAATCATCTCCATACACCTCTTTCGTCCATCAACAAAAAAACAGGGTGTTTCCAAAATGACCAGCACTTCGGAAACACCCAATATTTCTTTTTTATTTTTTCTTTTTTAACAGGAACAGTGAACCCCCTGTTCCGCACAATGCAAGACCAGCAAGAAGCAGCCACAGCCGTATATTGCTATCATCACCTGTTTTCGGTGTGTCTGTCGGCTTTGAAGGTTCCTGCGGTGTCTGCGGCGTTTCCGAAGGTTTCTTTTCATCCTTCATGGATACCTTCTGAATCTCTCCGGTATCTTTTACAGAAAACTCCACATCCTCCGCTATCAGATATCCTTCCGGTGCTGTTTCCTCTCGCAGTATATAATCTCCAATCGGAAGTTTTTCCATATAATGCGGCTTGTCTGTAGAAGTCCAGCTTTCCACCGCATTTCCATCTTTATCAAGCACCGTCATTTTTGCCCCCGGCAATTCTTTCCCCGAAATATCCGTTTTGGAAATCTCAACCTTTGTCACATCGTCTTTCATTTCCACTTTCTGAACTTCTGCAGTATTTTCAACAGTGAACGTAATACTTTCCGCTGTCACATAACCATCTGCCGGAAGTGTTTCTGTCAGAGTATATTCTTTGCCGACTTCCAGTTCTTTGATAATGTGCGGCTCCGTACCGGATGTCCACTCATCTACCACAGTTCCGTCCTGATCGGTTACTTCCAGTTTTGCACCCGGTAACTCTTCTCCTGTGGTAAGGTCAGATTTTGTGATTTCAAAGATAGTTGCCTCATTTTCAAAGGTGTGCTCAAAAGTAACTTCCGGCACATCCGCTCCAGCATACTCGAAAGTAAATTCTTTTACTTCTTCTGTCGTAACAAAACCTGCAGGTGCTTTTACTTCCTTCACATAGAAGCTGCCACCTACCGGAAGATCTGCAGTAAAGAAGATTTTTCCATCCTTGTCAGTCGCTTTCTGCTCCATAATGGTATCTGCTTTTACAAGCACATCACCGTCAGTATTCTTAATATCTTCTTTGGCACAAAGGGCAAATACGCCGCCCTCCAGCACACGGTCAGAATCTTTCTCTTTTTTGGTTACGATCACTTTTGCTTTCTGACGGCTGTTCTGCCATTCAGAATCGAAAGTTACCACCGGAGTATCCTGATCACGATAAGTCAGATCAATGTCTCTCGGCTCTCCGTCCAACACAAAACCATCGGCTGTTTCTTTTTCTACCACATAGTATTTTCCAAGCGGCAGGTCATCGGTTCTTGCAATGCCAAGTTCATCGGTTTTGATGGTTGCTACCAGTTCATCCTTTTTGTAATAATCATCACTTTCTCCGTCAGCGGCTTTAATATCTTCTCTGGCATAAATTTCAAAGGTAACGTCTTTCAAAG
>OJSD01004232.1_pt1 | contig 10580 bp, 8 predicted proteins | sample 1599391 | NCBI WGS metagenome assembly OJSD01 (sample SAMN04168656, study PRJEB22393) | human gut metagenome | biome: human gut microbiome; feature: stool | host: Homo sapiens | collected 2014-03-17 | reverse complement strand
CAGTTCCTGCATAGGCAAAGCTGCCTTCTGCTTTACGTACAGGCGCAGATTCACCTGTCAGAGAAGTCTGGTTGACCATTGCTTCTCCTGCTGCAACATCTCCGTCAAACGGAATCACATTACCCATATGTACGCGTATCAGATCACCTGCTTTAACAGAAGAAGCAGATATAAGAACCTCCTGTCCGTCTTCATTTACAAACCATACTTTCTCTGCATTGATAGACATGCTTCTTGCAAGGTCATTGACGGATTTCTTATGTGTCCATTCCTCAAGGATCTCACCGATTCCAAGCAGGAACATGGTGGAACCTGCAGTATTGAAGTCACCGCGGAGCATAGATACACCGATTGCTGCTGCATCCAGAACAGGTACCTCCAGTTTTCCCTTCATCAAAGTACGTACACCATGATAAATGTATTTCACTGATTTCACTGTAGTGATCGCTACACGTACCGGGTATGGCAGAAACATTTTATTTAATGTACGCATTACCACAGAGTTGATCAGTTTTTCTTTATAGGTTTCGTTTAATTCACGTCCGGAATTCTCAAGTGCTGATTCAGATACCTGAGCAGTTTCATAGGAAAATCTGCTCAGTAAACGAATCAGCCCATCTCTGCTGCCGGTATAGACAACAGCGACATCCTGAGTTCTTACATAAACCGATGCCTTGCTGATATTTGCCTCTTTCTCCAGATAACACTGCAGAATATCCGCCTGTCTGTAGGTCATGTGTTTCTGCGCAAGGTGGATACGAATTCGTCCTTTTATTTCATGCTTAATAGCAAATTTCATTATTCCTCGCTGCCTTCTTCTGTTTCTTCTGTCTCTTCTTTGAAATCTGTTGTCTCTTCTGTTTCTTCTGCTGCTTCGTCAGCTGTATCTTCTACCACTTCCTCAGCTGCTGCTCTGTCTTCGTTGATCTGCTGTGCTTCTGCATAAATATCCTCAGCATTCTCCTGAATTGCGGAAGCTGTTTTCATTACACATGCCTTTGCACGTAAAACGGCTGCTGTGCAGTTTGTGTATAATTTCTTTGCATCTTTACTTGTAAGAATCTTGATACCTGCTGTACCGAAAGCTACTCCTGCTGCAAAGATTCCTGTTTTTTTACCGTCAAATTTAATCATTGATGTATCCTCCTGTTGTGATTTTTAATTTATTGTAACCACTCAGCATCCTTTCGGTGCTGAACAGTTATGAACTGTTTTCAGATAAATATGATGGGCAAACGCATTATTGCGACATCAGCTTATTTATATTTCATGTATTATACAGCCAAAATTTCTGTATTTCTACTTTTTTTTTCTTATTGAGAAATGTTCTCATTTCAGACATGTTAAGATGGTTACCGGAAACCGTATTGCCAAAAGAGCGTAAAAAACTGAAGAAATATAAGAAAGCCACCGGAAATTATACTCTTCAGTATTTCCCGGCGGTCATCAGTTCGTTCTCTATTTAAATTTTTACTTGTTTTCAATGTTTAAAATCACAGGAATTTACGAACATCCGCTCAATTTCCTGTTTGTCAATGTATCCACAGGCCTTCAGTCCTGTCAGAACTACATTGTTAAAACTGTCTTTTGATAATTTCTGGACTGTATTATCATCCAGTTCAATGGTGCATACACTTTCATCTTTACAATCCGGATTTCTCACGATTTTATACATATTTCTTCTGCTGATCGCACCAATTTCTTCCAAAAGATTTACCATACGGTAAACCGTAGCTGATCCGATGCCCGGATCCAGGCGGGATGCATTGTAATAGATTTCTTTACAGCAGGAACACTCATTTTCAAGAATGACTTCCAACAGCATTCTTCTCTGTTTGGTAATCCTGCATCCTCGCTTCTTTAATTCCTGGATTACAACATCTTTCTGCATTCGGGTTCTCTGGTAATTGGGCTCTTTACAATTTTCCTGTCTCTGTAATGCTGCTGCTCCCAAAATCACATCATCCTTCCGCTTGTTAATTTCTGTTTCCTGACATATGGCTGCTGTTTGGCATCAGGTTTCAGTAATATGCCTGATTCTCAATGGCACCCTCTGCAGTGGCTGCAGTCTCCGCCACATGATGACTTGCCGCTTTTTTTGTCTCGGACGATTCCTCTTATGATCAGTCCGACAATTAAAATCAAAATTGCTCCTACAATCAATGTTCCCATAAATGACACCTCCTGCTTTATATCATTATCATACACATATAATCACTATACTGCAATCTGATAATCAGCAGTCCACTAACTGTGAAGATACGTTACTGTTCACTTCGTTCTCAGTAACACGCTCCGCGATGAAAAAGGTATGAAACAGTTGCAATTCTGTTTATCAGAACCCGCACCACCAGATGGGACGCAGGCTCTGATCTTATTACTGTTTTATCTGGCTTTTGCCATACCCTTTACCTTTACATTAAGGCTGCCGCTTTCCTTATAAGGTCTGAACAGCAGATATAAAAATCCGATGATAATTGCGAATGCAACCACTGTCCAGATACCGAAACCGCCGCCTGTAACCAGTGTACCGATCTGATAGATACACAGAGACACAAGATATGCAAGTCCACACTGATATCCGATTGCAAATAAAAACCATTTTGTATTGTTCATCTCTCTCTTGATCGCACCCATAGCTGCGAAGCAAGGAGCACAAAGAAGGTTGAATACCAGGAAGCCGTAAGCTGCGATCGGTGTCATGGCTGCTGCCAGGTTACCCCAGATCTCAGCACCGTCTTCTGCAACTTCTGCGAATCCATAAAGCATACCAAATGTAGCTACTACATTCTCTTTTGCGATCAGACCTGTAACAGCTGCAACTGCCATCTTCCATCCTTCGCCGGCTTTTGTCCAGCCGAGAGGTGCAAAGATCCATGCGATTGCTGTACCGATCTTAGAAAGGATACTCTCGTTAAGTTCTTCAACCATACCGAAGCTTCCGCCTTCCCATCCGAAGCTCATTAAGAACCACAGAATGATTGTTGAAAGAAGGATGATTGTTCCGGCTTTCTTAATGAAGCCCCACAGACGCTCCCAGGTGTGCATAAGAACGGTCTTGGCAGACGGGATGTGGTATGCCGGTAACTCCATAACGAACGGAGCTGCCTCGCCGGAGAACGGTTTTGTCTTCTTTAACATGATCGCTGCTACAAGGACGCAGACAATACCTAACGCGTACATTAAGAATGCTGTATTTCCCGCATCGGAGTAATCTCCGGAGGTCCAGCCGACCATGATGCCGCCTAAAAGAGCGATAACCGGAAGCTTCGCACCGCACGGAATAAATGTGGCTGTCATAATGGTAAGACGTCTGTCGTTATCGTTTTCAATGGTCTTGGAGGCCATGATACCCGGGATACCGCAGCCGGATGCGATAAGGAGCGGAATGAAGCTCTTACCGGAAAGTCCGAAGTGACGGAACACACGGTCCATGACGAATGCGATACGTACCATGTATCCGCAGTCCTCAAGGATGGAAAGCATTAAGAATAAGAGTGCCATCTGTGGGAGGAATCCGAATACAGCGAAGAGTCCGCCGAGGATACCGTCTACAACAAGGCTCTGGATGAAGTCGCTTGCGCCTGCTGCCGCGAGTGCTGCGCCTGCCCATTCCTGAATGCCGCCGCCGAATGTATCATTTGCCCAGTCTGTACCCATGGTACCAAGTGTACTTACGCAGATGTAGTAAACGAACCACATTACTGCCGCGAAGATCGGGATACCTAAGATACGGTTTGTAACGATCTTATCGATCTTATCGGAGGTGGAGAGCTTCTTGCCGGATTTCTTAACGGCCTTATCGATCACGCTTCCGATGTATGTATAACGCTCGTCTGTGATGATGCTCTCTGTATCGTCATCAGTCTCTTTCTCAAGACGGGTAACCTCCGTGTTGACCGCTGCCATAGCGGATGCCGGAAGATGTAACTGCTCGATGACCTTGCTGTCCTTCTCAAGAAGCTTGATCGCGAACCATCTCTTCTGGTCTGCGTCCACAGCGTCACCGACAGCCTCCTCAACCTTCTCAATCGCGTTTTCTACGCTTCCGGAGAAGATGCCAGCCGGGTTCTTCCACTCGTTCTTTTTCGCTGCCTCGATCGCCTTCTCGACAACTTCCTTAAGGCCTGTGCCCTTTAACGCGGAAGTCTCAACAACTTCACAGCCGAAGATCTCGGAAAGCTTCTTCACATCGATCTTATCCCCGCTCTTTGCAAGCAGGTCAGCCATGTTTAACGCGATCACGACCGGAATACCGATTTCGAGGATCTGGGTCGTCAGATATAAGTTTCTCTCAATGTTTGTTGCGTCTACCAGATTGATGATCGCCTGCGGTTTCTCGTGAACGAGGTAATCACGGCTTACGACTTCCTCCAGTGTGTACGGGGAAAGGGAGTAAACACCCGGAAGGTCTGTGATGATGATCTCTTCACCGCTCTTGGCAGATTTTAATTTACCTTCTTTTTTCTCTACTGTTACACCCGGCCAGTTTCCGACGTACTGATTCGCGCCTGTGAGGGCATTGAACATGGTCGTCTTACCACAGTTCGGGTTGCCGGCTAATGCGATTTTAATAGCCATTTTTCATCCTCCTATTTTCCTGCACTTGTGTTGTCACTGTCCACACTCCGCAGGGACAGCAACCGTGTTTTGCCAATGTTTTGCATACACATCAGGTAAAACATTTATCCCGTCATCAGACTGTAACGACTTCGACACTTTCCGCATCGTCTCTTCTCAAAGACAGTTCATATCCACGGACCGTGATCTCGACCGGATCACCGAGCGGCGCTACTTTACGAACGTAGATCTCGCTGTTTTTGGTAATGCCCATGTCCATGATTCTGCGGCGGAATGCGCCCTCTCCGTTGATCTTTACAACTTTAACCGTTGTATGTACCGGAACTTCACGTAATGTCATGTCTTCTCCTTTCTATCCTTGTGAACCACTCCTGCGGTCCGGATCCATTCCCCCTGCCTTTTGTGGGATTTTTACAAAAGTTTCCGATTAGTTGTTGCTAATTAGTGCATGCTAACCTATGGGGAAAAAGCAAAGTGGGAAAACTCCCACTTGAACTTTCATCATCCATAACTGCCCATTCTTCCCGGTCTGCACTTCCCTGCGGGATAATGCAAACTGCTGAACAGTTACCATCTTTTTTCACAGCTACTGCACCATAACGTGCTTTGCCATCTCCTTGTTGATCGCAACTCTGGAATCCTTGATGTTTACGATCAGATTTCCGTTGAGTTCAGAGATCACTGTCACTGCTGCGCCATCCACGAAGCCAAGATTCGCGAGGAATCTCTTTGTATCCTCCGCTCCGCCGACACGCTGGATCATGCCGGTCTCACCAGCACGTAAAAATGTCATTGGCATCATGTTTCCTCCTCTTTACACTCCATCCGCTCAGGCTTTGTGAGCTTTCGGAGCTGTATCGTAATGGACACTGCCGCATCCGCTACACCCGGAGCAGGAACCGCAGCAACCTCCGCAGGAACCGCTCTTCTTCTGTTTCCGGATGCTCTTTATCACACCGATCACGGCCATGGCAACCAGCAACAAAACAATTACATCTGTAAGCATTTCCATCACCTCTCACCAAACCATTTGTGGGAACAGTTGTATTGATAACGAATATCAATTTCAAATGAATTATATGACTTCATCCCACACTTGTCAACTGGTATTTAATAATTTTTTAAGATTTTACAGGATGGTTTTACTTGCTTTCCAAAGGCTTTCCATTTAAAATAATAGTATATCTGCGTCAATATTTCTGTCTTGTCTGAATTTATTTCTATAATTTCAAAATTCATCAACAATATAGATATATAGGTCCAGATGATTTTATTTTTCGACCTTTTGTGACTCTTTCAGAAGCCAGTACCTTTCCGGTATTTCACCGTTCCCGTTCTGGCAGATTCCGAAAACGCCACAGCAATATTATTATCAGGAGGTTTCTAACATGAATAACATAAGAAAGCTTACAGATTCTCTCTTCTGGGTCGGCGTCAACGACCGCCGCATCGCTCTCTTTGAAAATGTTTATCCGGTTCCTACAGGAATGTCCTATAACTCTTACGTTCTTCTTGACGAGAAGACAGCGCTCTTCGATACCGTGGACGCGTCCTTCACCCATGATTTTCTCGAAAATGTGACCGCTGCCTTAAAGGGCCGCACTCTGGACTATCTCATCGTAAACCACATGGAGCCGGATCACTGCGCATCCATCGCCGATGTGATCGCCGCTTACCCGGAGGCAAAGATCGTATGCACCGCAAAGGCTGTGGGAATGATGAAGCAGTTCTTTGATTTTGATGTGGACAGCCGCGCGATTCCGGTAAAAGAGGGCGATACCCTCTCTCTTGGCTCCCACGAACTCACCTTCGTGATGGCCCCGATGGTACACTGGCCGGAGGTCATGGTTACCTATGAAAAGACAGAAAAGATCCTGTTCTCCGCTGATGCCTTCGGTTCCTTCGGCGCTGTCGACGGAAATATCTTTGCTGATGAGATCGACTATAAGGGTGCCTGGCTCTCTGAGGCGAGACGTTATTATACAAATATCGTTGGAAAATTCGGCATGTCCGTACAGGGTCTCTTAAAGAAGGCTGCCGGGCTCGAGATCCGTATGATCTGCCCGCTCCACAGCGTGATCTGGAGAGAAGATCTCCCATGGCTCATCGATAAATACCTCAAATGGAGCTCCTATACACCGGAAGAGAAATCTGTAACGATCGCCTACGGCTCTGTTTACGGTCATACGGAAAAAGCTGCCGATATCCTTGCCGGAAAGCTTGCTGACCGCGGCATCCGCCATATTTCCGTCTTTGACGTTTCCAAGACCCATCCGTCCTACATCATTGCAGACGCGTTCCGTACCTCCGCGATGGTCTTTGCATCTATCACCTACAATGGCGGTATCTTCTGCAATATGGACACTCTTCTCCACCAGCTTGCAGCCCACGGTCTTACAAAACGTACCGCGGCCCTGATCCAGAATGGAACCTGGGCGGCAACCACCTCAAAGCAGATGGGTGAAATCCTCGGTACAATGAAAAATATCCATGTGCTCGAGGCAGATGTAACCATTAAATCAGCTCTGAAAAATGATCAGGAAGCTGAGCTTGACGCACTTGCAGACGCAATTGCCGCATCATTACAGTAAATGGAGGAAATGCCAATGAAATATGCCATCGTTTATTCCAGTAAAACCGGAAATACTGCAGCACTCGCAGATCGTCTCCATGATATCCTTCCGCATGAGCACTGTGTTTATTTCGGTGATACGTCCCATTACTCCCCGGAGCTTGGCGCGGACCTTATCTTCGCCGGTTTCTGGACCGATAAAGGAAGCTGTGATGACAGGACACGGATCTTCTTAAAAAACCTTCAGAATACAAAGATCGCTCTTTTCGGCACAGCCGGATATGCCGCTCCTGATTACATCCACTCGATCTTAAAGCAGGCAGAGGCAAATATTCCCGTAAACAACACTGTTCTTACAGGCTTCGTCTGCCAGGGGAAAATGCAGCCGGCAGTCGCCGATAAATTTGCCGCAATGCTCGAAAAGGACCCGGAGGACGCAAAGGCAAAGCTTCTTCGCGACACATACAATGAAGGCCTCTCCCATCCGAACGAAGAGGACTTCGCAAACTTTAAGAAATGGGCAGAGGGCTTTATCCACTAATTGATCGTCATATAAAACACACTGTATGGATCCAGCATGGCAGTCAAATTCAAGTCGAAACTTCCGTGAGACTTTGCACGTGATTCTGGTCAGTGAAGCTGACATATTCCTATCAGAATCACTAAATGCCGGATGATCGGTCTTCCCGATCACCCGGCATTTTTTCATACTCAGACTTTGATCCAATCAGTCTTTCACTCTCGGCAGCATTCTTCCACCGTATCCGATTGCAAAGATCTTACCATTCTCATTTTCGAAGAATCTCACGTAGCCATCCTTATCCGGGTTGCGCACAATCCCTAAAAATTCCTGCACCGGCACAAATCGAAGAAGCGTCTCTCCCTCTTTAACTGCCAGATTTCCATCTTTTTCAAAGATCGTGATATTGTTATCTTCATCTGAACGGAAGGTGCCGCACATCGCCTTTCTCTTTTCCGCATCCCACTCCGTCTCCTGATAAACAAATCGGTCCTCGATCGGATTTCTTCCATGATACATCCGCATTGCTGCATCCGCGATCGTGCTAACCGGCACGCCCGACGTGTTGCACAGTACCATAACGCCCACTCCGGCATCATACGACCAGGATAAATTTGACGAAACTCCCGGCAGGCTTCCGCCATGCTCCATAACCGTCAGGTCATCCAGCTTCTTCTGCGAAAGGCCAAAGCAATAATGGCTCTCCGGGCGATAGTCGATTCTTGGGCGGCACATCGTCCGGACACCCTCCTGGGAGAGGATCCTTGTTCCATCGATTCCTTTTCCGTAATTCAGATACATGCAGATGTATTTTTTCATGTCTGCAAGCGTAGATTTAAGGGAACCGGCTCCGCCAAGAGAAAATGCATTGTCATGGTAATCTCTGCCGGAAGTCATGACACCTTTTTGCATTTTGTAGAGAATTGCCGCATTCGCATCTGCTGCCGGTCTTACATACTCTCCGCTGCTCCGCTCCATGTGAAGAGGCTCAAGAATATGTTTTTTCACATATTCCGCAAAGCTGTTCTCTCCGCCGACACGACGTACGATCTCCGACAAAAGTCCAAAGCCATCATTGCAATAGCTCATGTAGTTTCCCGGATCTCCGATCAGACCGCCGTTTTCCTTTGTCTGGGCATCCAGCAGCTCAGCGACTGCCTTTGTTCCTTCCAATGCGATCTTCTCACAGAACGCAAAATCCCCTGTCTCATTCTCATCCAGTCCTGCCTTCTGCGCAATCTCATTGATGATTGTGCGGTGCATCGGATAAAAGCCCGCTGTGTGACATAAAAAGTGCCATACCTTTACCGGTTTCTGATTACGGTTTGTAAATTCCGGAATATATTTGCTCACCGGATCATCCAGATCTACTTTTCCGGCTTCGACTAACTGCATGATCGATAAAGCCACAAAGGATTTCGTGACGGACGCTAATCCGAAGATCGTATCCTCATCGATCGGCAATTTTCTCTCCTGATCCCGGTATCCAAAAAACTTTTCATACTGTGTATTTCCATTTCGGTCAACGATCGCAACCGCGATTCCCACTGCGTTGGAACGTTCCTGTATCCTGGATACAAGTTCCTCAAAAAGAAATCTTGACGCATTTGTGATTTTGTTCATGGGTACTCTCCTTTACTCTGCGCGCACCTGATGATCCGCTTCTCACACAGGTGCGCCGTCTTCATATTGATTATATCGATTCTGATCGATTTATTCAAATATTCTTTTTGAGTTTCCTATACAGATCACTGTATTTCTTAATTATGAGTAACTATTCAGTACCTTCATAGTTACGTGCAAAAATCCATTCCAGATCAGCTTCGCTGATGGGATTTTTGCCTTCCAGCCTATGTTTTCTTACGGTCAGCGCAGCAAGTGCGCAGACCTACTGAACAGTTACAATTATGATTTCTTCTCTTTATAAAAATCCGGGATCTGCTGTTCATGGAATCTACGGATCTCCGCCTGGAACTCATCGCTTGACAAAATATCATATCCTGTCATCGCAAGACCCTTCGCACCTTTCAGGCAGATTTCCTGAGCTTCTTCACTTTTTGCAGCATCCGCATACTCTTTCGTATGAGCCTGAATCGTTTTATCATCAGTGATCGACAGATAATCATGGATCGCCGGAATTTTTATAGAAACATTGCCGATATCCGATGATCCGTACTGTGCCTTCGGATCCGGCCACTTCATCTCAATTCCCAATATCTCCATGTTATCTTTAAATGCCTGACACATCGGCCGGTTCGGATAACGCTCCGCTGATATCTCACCCCAGCTGATATCCGCTTTTGCTCCGGTCAACTGTTCCGCGTTTCTGACACAGAGTTTTATTACATCGATCAGCCCTTCGATTCTCTTCATGGTATCCGCGCGGATACAGAATTCACAATCTGCTGATGCCGGAATCACATTGGCCGCACTTCCGCCATTCGAGATGATTCCATTGATGTTATCCTGCGGGTCAAAAGTCGGACGCATCAGATCGATCTGCTGGAAAACATGAATGACAGCGCTCAGGGCATTGATTCCATTTTTCGGTACGGAAGAATGCGCACCTTTTCCGGTAAAGTGTACTTTTACGGAGCAGGCGGCCCGGCCTCCGCGTCCTACAAGATTTGAACCACCTGATGACGGATGCATCATCAGGGCAAAGTCAACATCATCAAACGCCCCATTTTTCAGAAGCTTTACCTTTCCGGCACCGCCTTCTTCCGCAGGTGTTCCTATGATACATACTTTTCCCGGGAGATCTTCCATCACGGAAGCGAGTCCCAGAAAAGCCCCCGTTGAACACGTTGCGATTAAATTATGGCCGCATCCGTGTCCAACTCCTTTCAATGCATCATACTCTGCCAGAAAGGCTACGGTCGGACCCGGTTTTGATCCTTCTTTTTC
>OJSD01004228.1_pt1 | contig 10598 bp, 10 predicted proteins | sample 1599391 | NCBI WGS metagenome assembly OJSD01 (sample SAMN04168656, study PRJEB22393) | human gut metagenome | biome: human gut microbiome; feature: stool | host: Homo sapiens | collected 2014-03-17 | reverse complement strand
TAGGGCAAGGTGCGCAACCTCTCCCAGGCCGTCCGGGAGGTGGCGGAGCACACCGGCAGCGTGTGGATGCCTGTGGTGGCCATCCGCCGGGAGGACGCGGAGCGGCTGGGCTACAACGACGCGGAGAGCTGGAGACAGCTGGTGTGCGCCTGTGCGCCTGAGATTGCCAGAGGATATAAAATTCCGCTGGAGCACCTGCGCTGGTACGCCGCCTTCCACCGCAAGGAGGACAGCGTCCATATCCACATGGTGGTGTTCTCCTCCGATCCCAAGGAGGGCTACCTCACCAGGCAGGGTATCCAGCAGGTGAAGTCCGCCTTCGGCCGACGGATCTTCCAACAGGATTTGCTCCACGTCTACGAACAGAAAACCGAATACCGGGACACCCTAAGCCGGGACGCGGAGCGCACCATGGCAGAGCTGATTGCACAGATGGAGACCGGACAGCTCCAAAATGAAAACCTGGAACGGCTGGTGCTGGAGCTGACCCAGCGGTTGCAGAGCACCAAGGGCAAAAAAGTCTACGGATATCTGCCACCCAAGACCAAAGCATTGGTGGACGCCATCGTGGATGAGCTGGCAAAGGACGAGTGTGTGGCGGCCGCCTATGACCTGTGGAACCAGATGCGGGAAGAGGTGTGCCGCACCTACTCCGAGCAGATGCCGGAGCGCCTGCCGCTTTCCAAACAGAAGGAGTTCAAGGCCGTGCGCAACATGGTCGTCCGGGAGGTGCTCCAACTGGGGCAGGGTGAGCATCCCACAGCCGATGAGATAGTACACATGCCCACACCGCCTGCACAATCCGGTGTGCCGCATGAGGTATATCCCCCGCAGCAGGCGGCCGCGCACCATCAGCGTACACAGACACATCGGACGGTATCCCACGCGGATACCGCCCGATGTGTCCTCCAGTTGTTCCACAACATGGGCCGCATCTTCCGGGAGCAGTCCGCCTCCGATGCCATCCAGGCTTGCCTGCACATCGACAGGAAGCGCCGCCGGATGCTCCGGGAGAAGCGTATGGCCCTAGGGCACAAGGCGGATGACCATGAGGATGTTTCTCAGCATCAGGGATGAAATAGGGGGACCGCCATTGGCCTGGCAGTCCCCCTATGGTTCATTCCACTACTTCGGCTCCCAAAAACCGATGACCATATCTACTGCCTCTGCGGAGATGTCCTCCGGAGCACGCTCCACAAAGGAGGCATGGCGGCTGTTCAGATCCAGCATCCGGGCCTGATCACACAGGATGACCCCGTCCGTCCTGGTGCGCTCATCCAGCCGGAGGTGGAACGGGTGGCCCCGGTCTGTATGGGTGATGGGGCAAACCATGGTCAGGCTGCTGACCCGGTTGAACAGGTTGTTGCTGATCACCAAGGCAGGACGGCGGCTCTTCTGCTCATGGCCGGACTGGGGATCAAAGTCCAGATAGACGATGTCCCCCTGCTCAAAAATCATCACCATGCCTCAGAGCCCTCCGCTTTCCCCCAGTCCAGTTCTTCACCCTCTATCCGGCCGATCTGGTCAATGGGCTTTCCGTAGAACGCAATGAGGCGCTCCTCCAGGGTGCGGTGCGGGGTGGCAGAGGCACGCCGGATGTTGATGCCATCATCCATCTGCACCAGCTCCACCCGATCGTGCTCCTTCAGGCCAACCGCGTCCAGGAGCGCCTTGGGGATTCGCAGCCCCTGGCTGTTGCCCCATTTTTGGATCGTCGCGTACATGAACGACACCTGCCTTTCAAAGATAGTATATACAGAGTATAAACAAAAGTCAACCGTTTGATTCGAGGTGAGCCGACATGGGAACCTATATCCATTTTACCGATGAACAGAAGGAGCGGGCCAACTCCGTTGATCTGGAGGAATTCCTGCGGCAGCGGGGGGAGAAACTGCTCCGCGCCGGGAGGGAGTCCCGGCTGGCCAGGGTGCACCATATCACCGTCCGGGGCAACGAATGGTACGACCATATTGCCCGGCAGGGCGGCCATGCGGTCAGCTTTGTCCAGCACTACTACGGCATGAGCTATCAGGAGGCCATGGAGCTCCTGTTGGGGAATGAATTGGGCGCGACATATCCCGCCGCAGAGCCAAAGCGGGAGGAGCCGCCTAAGCCCTTCGCCCTGCCTCCGCCCAACGCCGATATGCGCCGTGTGTACGCCTACCTGATGAAACAGCGCCGCGTTAGCCGGGAGGTGGTCACCCACTTCGCCCGGTCCGGCCTGCTGTACGAGGATGCTCAATACCACAACTGTGTCTTTGTGGGCACGGATGAGCAGGGCGTTCCCCGCCACGCTCACAAGCGGAGCACCAACAGCCAGGGCAAGTCTTTCAAGGTCAACGTGGAAGGCAGCAGGCCCCAGCACAGCTTCCACCACGTGGGGCAGGACGGCCTGCTTTATGTGTTCGAGGCCCCGATTGATCTGCTGAGCTTCCTCACGCTGTACCCGGACAGATGGCAGGAGCACAGCTATGTAGCCCTGTGCGGCACTGGCGGCCAGGCCGTGTGCTGGATGCTGGAGCAGCACCCCAGCCTCCAATCCGTTGTGCTCTGCCTGTGGATCACGACGAGCCCGGGCAGACGGCGGCCAGGCGCCTCCAGGAAGAGTTACAGGGAGCAGGATACCACAGCGGTATCCTGCTCCCTGTGCATAAGGACTGGAACGACGACCTGGTGCATGGGCAGGCCATGGCCGCCCCCGCCATGGCCATGGGGCAGAGTATGTAGGCCGCAGAGGCGCACCGCCCGCCGGGGGGGTGGTGCGCCCTGCCGCTGGACTGGGCCCCGGTTCATTTTGGCCCGCCCAGAAGGTCACACTGGAAGCAGATTGAAACGCAGAGAGCAGACAACGAAGGGATGATTGCAGTGAACAACGACACCTGGATGCTGATCCTCCTGCTGGCGGTGGTATTCGGCGCCCTGGTCGCCATTACCACCTTTTCCGGCCGGGGCAGCCTGGACAGCATCAAGAGTAAAACTGTGGGTGACGGCCAGCACGGCACCGCCCGCTGGGCCACGCAGGGGGAAATCAAGAAGACCTTCCGCTCCGTCCCCTTCCAGACCGCGCTGTGGCGGAAGGGGGAGCGCCTCCCGGGCACACAGGGGCTGGTGTTGGGCTGTACCGGAAAGAAGGGGCAGCTCACGGCCCTGGTGGATTCGGACGATGTCCACTGCCTCATGATCGGTGCCTCCGGCGTGGGCAAGACCGCCTTCTTCCTATACCCCAATTTGGAATACGCCTGTGCCAGCGGCATGAGCTTCTTTGCCAGTGACACCAAGGGAGATCTGGCCCGGAACTATGGGGCCATCGCCCGGGACTGCTATGGCTACCAGGTGGCAGTGGTGGATCTTCGGAACCCCACCCGCTCAGATGGCTATAACCTGCTCACTCTCATCAATCACTACATGGACGCATGCAGGAGAGATCCGGCTGATCTGGCCGCCCGAGCCAAGGCGGAGAAGTACGCCAAAATCCTCTCCAAGACCGTCATCAACCCGGATGAGGAGAACTTTGCACAAAATCAATATTTTTACGACGCGGCGGAGGGCGTGCTCACCGCCGTGATCCTGCTGCTGGCAGAGTACCTGCCACCCAAAAGGATCCACGGGGAGTTGCGGGAACGGCGGCATATCGTGTCAGTATTCAAGCTGGTGCAGGAGCTGCTGGCCCCCAGCATTCTGCCCGGCAAGAATGAGTTCCAGCTCCTCATGGACCGCTTGCCGGAGGAACACAAGGCCAAGTGGTTCTCCGGCTCCGCCCTCACCGCCGCCGAACAGTCTATGGCCTCCGTCATGTCCACCGTCCTCTCCCGGCTGAACACCTTCCTGGACTCGGAGCTGGAGCAAGTGCTGTGTTTCGACAGCACCATAGACGCCGAGAGCTTTGCCGCAAAGAAATCTGCCATCTTCCTGATACTTCCGGAGGAAGATCAGACCAAAAACTTCATGGCTGGGCTGATGATCCAGACCCTGAGTCGGGAGCTGTTCTCTGTGGCGGATGAGCACGACGGGAAGCTGCCCAGCCGGGTGGTGTTTTTCTGTGACGAGCTAGGTACCATGCCCGCCTTCGACATCCTGCCCCTATTCTCCGCTGGCCGCTCCCGGCGGCTGACCCTGGTGCCCATCATCCAAAGCCTGGCCCAGTTGGAGAAGAACTATGGCAAGGAGGGGGCGGAGATCCTGACGGATAACTGCCAGGACACCATTTTCGGCGGCTTCGCCCCTAACAGCCAGACCGCCGAGGTGCTGTCCAAAGCATTGGGCAACCGCACTGTCCTGAGTGGCTCCATCTCCAGGGGAAAGAACGACCCCAGCCAGAGCCTCCAGATGATCGAGCGGCCCCTCATGACCCCGGATGAACTCAAGTCCATCCCCAAGGGGCACTTCATCGTCATGAAAACAGGCACACACCCCATGCAGACCCGCCTGCGGCTGTTCCTGGAGTGGGGGATTACCTTTGGGGAGCCCTACCAGGTATCCCAGCAGGCCGCTCGAAAGGTCTACTACGCCAGCAAGGCAGAATTGACCGATGTTATATACCGGGCATTTCCTGCGTCTGCCCGCCAGAACAACTACCGTACGCCGAAAAAGGAGAAAACCATACCATGAGCTATTTTAGCGAGATTTACGGCGACTTAGAGCTGAGCGCCAGGGCCAAGCTGGTGCTGGTGTACCTCCATGACCGGGCAAACAAGGATGGCGAGAGCTGGTACGCCATTGGCACCATGGCAAAGGATCTGAGACTTTCCCGCTCTACAATAAAGCGGGCCCTGACCGAACTTGTTCGTCAGGGCCGAGTAGAAAAGCAAGCGAGGTTTCGGGAAAATGGTGGGTGCACATCTAACCTTTATGTATTTTCGAAGTATTGTAAGCAACATCTGTGATCATTATCTTCATTGAAAAGTGCAACGGGTTTTTCAATAGTTATTATGTGGTGATCCTCCACCCTCTAAAGCACAAAAGGAAGCCCCCTTGAAGCTTATGAGATATCACCCATATAGATTAGTTCCCTGTTGCCGGTGAGCCGGTATAGGCATAAAATTGGGAGTCGAATTTGTTGCGTAGTGGTTCTCACTATTGCCTATTGATAGCGCCGAAGCTTTTTTAACGCTCTCATCTTTACCTGATTGATATTTTGTTTTGTTGTATGGACAATCCTTGCAATATCGACTGATGTATATCCATGGAGGTAGATTAGGGTAAGGACTTTTCTCTCCTTTTTAGTAAGTTCTGGACATGTGTCTAAGAGTTCAGAAAAGTCAAGTACTTCGCGTTCTCTGATGGGTGCCACTAATCCAAGAAGCTGTGCTTCTGTAAGTTCTTCCCAAGATACCGGCGGCTCGACCGTCTTCTTGAATGGAAGCAATGAGATGTAAGCATTTCGTACAGACTGGGCTAAATAGGCGACGATCGTACCGTCTCCTTGAGAGCGAAGCGAGTCAAGATTCATCGCATGTATAGTTTCAATAAAACGCAGGGTTAGCTCACTTTGTGCGTCCTCCGAGTGTAGTCGTCTGCTATAATGTTTGAGCTGTGGTTCAAATTTCTGGATGATGAAAAGCATGTCTTCTTGGCTTCCAGACTGGGCACGAAGTATACGTTCACTGAACACCGCTTACACATCCCATCTTCGTAAAGATGAGAGTTAAAGAGCGGATTGTGCCCCAAAAGTAAACTTAGTTTCAAAAAAATCTACTTTGTACACTCTATTAGACAAGGAAATTCCAATTATGCAACCAGACTTCTATGCTGTAAAATGGTTCAAAAGTAAGAGAGAGGGCATGAGTAGACTCATGCCCTCTCCCCTGTAAAGTGGATTCAATTGATGAAACTGATAGTGTTGATTTTGTTGCAGATTTGATGAAAGCTTGTCTTATATAAAAACAGCACCTTCTCTAAGGTATGGAATCTGCCAAGTCATATCTTTGTATGCTTAGTTTGCTTTCGATTTCAGAACGATGACCTGGCACAGTAACCGCCCCGTAGTAATCTCGGCTTCCGCACAGCGCAATTGTGTAGAAGCGCCGCCATCCAAAAAGAGGCCCTTCCATGCAGGATCATTGGTAGCAGCGGAATCCTTGAGCCCCAGATAGGACTGGATCGCGCTTCTAAACTCAACATAATTTACATTCTTGGCAGTCGCGATTAGATATACCTTGTTCGTATCCAGGTTCACTACGATTGCACTCAAGCCCTCGTGATCGCTATTGACATCAACGGCTTTATTAACAACAGATACCCAGTTCTGATTACCAAGAGACATCGCTACGCCGCCCTGAGCCCAGGCTCTCGAATTTCCCTTAACACCAGGAAGATCCTCATAATTAGTGGCCTCCATATAGCCCATATAACTGCCAGTGTAGAAGATGGCATGCTTGCCGACTGTGCTTACGCTTCCGTCACGGGGTTCATTTTTATTGTTCACTCCTCCGCCAACAGGACGGCCGCCACTAACTGCAATGTTTAGAATATTGCAATTATTATCATCGGGTTTCGTACTGGTGTACCACCCGCCATTGATTCCATACTCATTGGAACCCTTTAAATTAGACGTCTTGAGCAGCTGAACGGGCCTAATATTGCTGGCATCCGTCTCAATAATGTGTAACGTCATACCATTCTCTGTAGCTTTATGATAGGTATACATTTCTTTTCCTCCGTTAAAATAAACAGATTTTGATGTCTTGTAAGCGCCTACGTAATATGAAAGAAATTGTTGCCCGTGAAAAATAAACTAGAAACAGGAGGCTACTATGAAACTTCACTGTCGCTTGAACCGCCTTTGGTGCATCCTACCTATGTGTGCTTTTATTGCCGCATTTTTTATCGGATGTACCATCAGCCGGTCAGATTCCGTTCCGTCTTCTTCGTCCGAGCCGCTGCCCGCGGCCACGCCGGCTCCCACCCCCCGGACACTGATGGAGGGGATCGCCCCCATGCCCATCGCCTCCAGCTACATAACCTACTATGCAATACAGACGGACGGCACACTGATCGGCTGGGGAGAAAATCTGCGCGGACTGATCAACTATCCGGATTCTTTACCGAGCTATGAAGGTGCCGTTGTCATGATGGAGGATGTGGCAGCCGTCTATGCTGGGGATTGGGTCACATTGATTTTGTGTTCCGACGGCACACTCTGGGGGGTGGGCTCCGGGCTGTTCGGTCTTTTGCCTGAAAGGGCGGCTTCGCAGGATGCGTATGACCCTCTCTTTCTGATGAGCGACGTGGTTATGGCCGCCGTTTCCTCCGAGAGCGCCTGCGCCCTTCGCTCTGATGGCACGGTGTGGAGTTGGGGCGGCTCGGAGGGATTTCAGCCAGAACAGATCCTGGAAGGTATTGTAAAGATAGCGGCATATTCCAGCGGCCACTATGCCCTGGACATAGACGGTACCCTCTACATCTGGGGATCGCTCCTGCCTCTGGAAGTAGACCGGAACGAATGCTGGTTGACTCCCCAGCCTATTTTGGAGGGCGTCACAGACATGGCCTCCACTGGTCGCCGGCTTCTGGTGCAGAAAGGGGATTCCAGTCTCTGGCGGATGGGCTGGTGGGAGGGGTATCAATATCAGCCGCTGGAGAAGTGGATGGACAACGTGGTCTACTTCACTGCGGATCTCGCAGTTACCGGGGACCACACACTTTGGTACTTGGCCTCAGATACCCCAAGCATGATCATGAACAATGTGGCCTGCGCAGTAAATGGTGAACAAGGAATTTTAGCCCTGGACTGGGATGGCGGGCTTTGGCTGCATCCCCAGGAGGGCGACGACTCTGCCGATGCGGTACATCTGTGCGATGATATTTGGGTTCCAGAGTCTTGGTATTCACAGCAGCAATCCCGCAATACGGATTAAGGAAACTGCTTAAGTATTTGAAAGCCCAATAAAAATGAGATCGCAGAATGGAGAGGAGAGTAGATTTATATGAGACGAAATGCAGCCTTTGCAATCCTATCTTTGCTTGTATCATTCTTATGTTCTGCCTGCGCGCCCGCAGCTCCCAGTGACCACCCCCCTGAATTCTTGAATGACATTGGAAAAACACTCATCGAATTAAAAAATGAGCATCCGGAAGGCGAATTGATTGTAAGGCCGGGGGGATTCCCAGATAATGCCGCTGTATGTTTTGGGGAACCGGAGGCGGAATTTGCTCATTACTTTTTCAGAACGCAGGGCGGCGATGCTGAAAAGGTCATGAGCGAATGTGAGGATCAACTGAAATGCGCTGGTTTTCTCACAACCGCAGACATACTTTTTCCAGACATGGAAAATGACATGTCCTTTGAAGATTTCTTTTCCCTGATCGGGGTCGATGATTATGAGTACCTGCTAGGGGAAGAGGTGAGAACCGGAGAAGGTTGGCTAATTTTCATGTATAGAGATATGGAAGTTATGGTGAACACAAACGAAATTACTCCTGGCGGCGGCTGGAATTTTACAGGAGAAGACGTCGTGAAGCGTAATGCTCCAGTGTCTATTGCAGACCCAGAAATATCAAATACCAATCAGGACATAGCCGATGCGGTTATGCTTGATGAATCCATGTCTTGAAAACACATTATTCAGATGATGTGTATTTATTTCTTAAATTTTTGACAGGCTGCCCGCTGTGTATATTGGCAGCGGGCGGCCTGTCGATACAAATAGCGGCGCTGTTTTCCATCTCGCAAATTATCATATGGATTGTGCGCATATCTAACAGAGCTTCTTTGGAGATCTTATCTGCTTATAAACATTATTTCAGATAATTACCCAGGTAAACAAAGGTTACTCCGGTTGCCGGATATGAATACGTATCTACCCAAGAATTTGGATTTTTGCCGTCTAACGAGTTTCCTGTATGAATAACGGTAGCTTTTTTGTTCTTGGTATCTACAGAAACTACAATGCCGGTATGCCCATATTGAGAGCCAGAAGATCCCCATTTGCTATATCCACCAGCCACGCTAAAAATCCCTGGTGCTTTTGGAGTACTATCAATTGCGAGACCATAGTTATTCGCAAGATTTGCGACTAAATCCTTGCCGTGTCCGGATGTAGACTTCAGTGTGGTATATGTATCAATATACCATCTTACAATGTCTACACACTGAAGTCCATTTACACCATCATAGTTCCCCACCTTCTGGAATTTGGCTCGAATCTCTGATACATTAGTAGCTCCACCGCTTCCAGAACCTCCAGTACTTACTTTAGTAAACTTCCACTGCTGTTCAGTACCTCCGGTAGAAGCTCGCCAGGAACACTTAGCGCTGTTCCCCGTTCCGTCAGCAGTCAAATAGCGGTTAGAGTACTCAGACAGTCTGATGGTGTAAACGTTGGTCTTGTTCGCAACCTTGGTAAGAATTACGTAGCCGTCAATATTGCCCGAAGCTTTACGCAAGGTGCAGTTCCAATTGGTGCCGGAACGGTATGCGTTCAGGGCATAGGCCTGGTTGGAAAAGTGCTTGATATATTGTCTGCTAGTGGAGGTAAGGGAATCAACAACCCAATTCTGGTCATTACTGCCGGAGGTCGCGTAGATGTTGACCTGCGTGCCATTGGTGATACTCGCGCTGCTTGCAATATTGAGGGAGCGGGTCGGTGCGGACAGCGGACTGATCGTGTAAGTTGCCATACTTGAAAGTCTCCTTTTAAAGTATATTCCCGAGGTAAATGAGCATTGGATATAACTTGGATATAACGACACTAACTGGGACCGGGTAATTTGCTTAGGATCAGCTATTAAGGCATCGGACTCCCCTCCTTTAGATGGATGCTTTATAGAGAGGGAAAAGGCTCCAAAGAGTAAATCTGAGCCAGTGATTGTTTGAAAAATCCCTTCTCCACAAAGGAGAAGGGAACAACTCCAACCATGAAGGGAGAACTTATTTTATAGATCCTTTACTTGTTCGAACAATAAACTCAACCGCAATCGCAGTAGCACAAACCTCGCCAATTAGATCACATATTCAAATAAGAGTTTTGGCCTTTATTATATGTGTCCTCGGGCACACCTGCGAGAGCGGAATTTATATCGGTCTGGCACATGAAAGAATCAACAATATTTTTAAACAGCTAGAGAAATCGGTTGCAAACTAGCAAATCGTTTGTCTTATAAAATATAAGCATATCTCAAGAACTCGCTTAAGATTTCTCCCCTGCGAAAATCGAGTTCGGCTGAATAAAACGATGAAAGGAGGCATGTATTCCGGTTGCACAATTAGGAATACAAGAAGTGTGAATGGATGGATTGTTAAGACTTTGGGGCTGTTGCTCATCACGTCTTTGCTACTCACGGGGCCAGGGGTTGCTAAGGCATCTGAAACAAGCACCTTTTCTGACATTTCAGGGCACAAGTATGAAGCACTCATCGAGCAAGCAGCAGAAGATGGCTGGGTAAACGGCTGCCCAGACGGAAGATTTTGGCCAGACAGGCCTATAACCAGGTGGGAATATGCAAAAATGATGTTGGCGGCCCTTAATATTGTCCCGGGCAGTCAACGGGCAAAAGAGGTGCTCCAGTCTACGGAAGTGCCCAAAGAGGTGCTGTCTTTGGCCGATGACGGCTGGGCCAGTAAAGAAGGATGGGTTGAGCTTGGGTTCGCGTCAGGACTG
>OJSD01004201.1_pt1 | contig 10665 bp, 7 predicted proteins | sample 1599391 | NCBI WGS metagenome assembly OJSD01 (sample SAMN04168656, study PRJEB22393) | human gut metagenome | biome: human gut microbiome; feature: stool | host: Homo sapiens | collected 2014-03-17 | reverse complement strand
GCAAAATATCCCACAAATTGTGACGCACATCTTGCAGAAAGCCTTTTTCAGACACACTCTAGTTCTGTCAACAAAACGTAAAAAACAGGACATTCCGCATCTCTGCAAAATGTCCTGCCATTTTTATTTCTTAGCTATATTTTAATTACTGCGCTAACACAAATTACTGCTCTGTCAGTAATTACCCTTTTTTATTCTTCAGCTTTATCCACTTTGCTTGCTCTTGCTTCGATTTCTTTTGCCTGAATATCGTTCGGAGCCTGCTCGTAGCGTGCAAATTCATAGGAGAATTCTCCGCTTCCACCTGTCATAGAACGAAGATCTGTGGAATATCCATAAATCTCAAGCTGTGGAACATCTGCCTCAATAATGGTATTGCCCTGATGATCAGGAGTCATACCAAGAACACGGCCACGACGTTTGTTCAGGTCGCCCATAACATCACCGGTAAATTTATCCGGAACAGTTACTTTCATAGATACGATTGGCTCTAAGAGTACAGGTGATGCATCCATAAAGCCTTTCTTAAATGCAAGAATCGTTGCCATCTTGAATGCCATTTCTGAGGAGTCTACCGGATGATAAGATCCATCATATAAGGTAGCTTTCACACCAACTACAGGATATGCAGCCAGAGGTCCTTTTAATACGCATTCCTGAAGACCTTTCTCAACTGCCGGGAAGTAGTTCTTCGGAACTGCACCACCAACTACAACCTGTTCAAATTCATAAGGCGTCTCCAGATCGCCTGATGGCTCGAAACGCATCTTAACATGTCCATACTGTCCATGTCCACCGGACTGTTTCTTATGTTTACCCTCTACATCTGCATTCTTACGGATCGTCTCGCGGAACGGAACCTTCGGTTTGCTCAGCTCAACATCTACTTTGTAGCGTTCTTTTAATTTATTCATAACGATATCGAGATGCTGATCACCGATACCATAGATAAGGCTCTGACGGTTTGCACTGTCATTTACTACACGAAGTGTCTTGTCTTCACTCATCATCTTCGCAAGTGCCTGGGAAATCTTATCCTCATCACCCTTCTTCACTGCTTTAAATCTCTTGCAGGTATATGGTGTGGAAAGGAGTGCCTTCGGATAAAGAATCGGATTTGCTTTTGTCGCAAGGCTGTCACCAGTCTGTACGCTGTTTAATTTGGCAATTGCACCAATATCACCGGCATGAAGTTCCGGAACCTCGATCGGTTTGGATCCTTCAAGTACATATAATTTATTCAGACGTTCTTCTTCGCCTTTCTCTACGTTTAATAAAGTGTCATCGGATTTGATAACACCGGAGCATACTTTAATAAGAGAATATTTGCCAAGGAACGGGTCTGCAATTGTTTTCCACACATATGCGGATTTCACTTTCGTGAAGTCGTAGTTTGCTTCAAAGATCTCATTTGTCTTCTGAGCGATTCCGTTGCAGGAGCGTTTGTCCGGGCTTGGGAAATATCCGCAGATATCATCCAGTAAGTTGGATACACCGCGAAGATTGATCGGTGAGCCCATGCATACAGGTACGATAGATGCTTCCTGTACGTTCATTGCAAGTGCTGCGGAAACCTCTGTTACCGAGAATGTATCACCTTCAAAATAACGGTCCATGAATTCCTCGCTGGTCTCTGCAACAGATTCCATAAGGATATCGTGATATTTCTCCAGATATTCATCCAGGTATTCAGGAATCGGGCATTCCTCTTTCTTACCTTTATCTATGTACTTACGTCCTGCCTGTTTTACAACATTTACATATCCTACAAATTTGCCGTCTTCACGAATCGGGAAGTGAAGCGGTGCGATCTTCTTGCCGTAGAGTTCAGTGAGCTGTTCTACTACTTTACGGTAGCTGACATCATCTACGTCCATATCTGTGACAAAGATCATTCTCGGAAGTTTATATTTCTCACATAAGTTCCATGCCTTCTGTGTTCCAACCTGAACGCCTGCTTTACCGGAAACTACAATGATCGCTGCATCTGCTGCGCTTACTGCTTCTTCTACTTCGCCTACGAAATCGAAATATCCGGGAGTATCCAGCACATTGATCTTTACCTTATCCCACGGTACCGGGATCAATGTGGTAGAAATGGAAAAATGTCTCTTGATCTCTTCTTTGTCATAATCGCTGACAGTATTTCCGTCTTCTACTCTTCCGAGACGGTTAGTCATTCCTGCCAAGTAAGCCATTGCTTCTGCCAGTGTAGTTTTGCCAGCGCCCCCATGACCTAAAAGGACTACATTTCTAATTCGGTCAGTTCTAAATACATCCATGTTGCGTACCTCCCTGTTTGTCTGTTATGTTATTGCCGCCCGTAACGTCCGCAGCAACGATATGGCTATATATTACTAAATTTTTTTATATTTTTCAAGTATTTTATGAAATTTTAACATCTTTTTTTGTGAACTTCTTGTAAATTGATAAGCATTTTATATATTTTCAGTAATTTTTACGGATTTCGACTGTGAATTTTATCTCAAGTGTGCAGCTGGCTGACTGATTTTGATTGTACGAATATTTATAGTGCATCGTTTTTTCAGTTGACTATAACAGTCTTCGTAACCAGAGTGCGAAAGATATGGAAGATATCTGCATATGATACGGCGTTCGCTTTGTCGCTTTAAATTATTTATGTATAAAAGTGCCGTATGAATTGACTTTTCAAATCATATCCTTTAAAATAGTAAATTATGAAATCATGTAACTGTTCCGTATTTTCACAGTTACGAATAATGTTACCTGAAAGGATGCAAAAACCACTATGAAAACTATCGGTTTTATCGGTCTCGGACTGATTGGCGGATCAATTGCCAAGGCCATCCGAAAATACCATGAAGACTACCGACTTCTTGCTTATGATCAGGATCGGGAAACACTTGCTGCAGCAGTAAGCAGCAATATGATCGATGCTGTATGCGAAGAACATGATGAACGTTTCAGGAGCTGCGATTATATTTTCCTGTGTGCTCCTGTAGAGTTTAATGTAAAATATCTTGAATATTTCAAAGACAATATCGGTCCTGACACGATCCTCACAGATGTTGGAAGTGTCAAGGGCATTATCCATAAAGAAGTAGAACGTCTTGGAATGGAATCCCGTTTTATCGGAGGTCATCCAATGGCCGGTTCTGAGAAGACCGGATTCGAAGCTTCCAGTGACCGTCTGATTGAGAATGCTTACTATATTATTACTCCGGGCGGTGAAGTTGCACTGGAACGCCTGACAGATTTCACAGAGATGATCTCTTCCCTTGGTGCGATCCCGATGGTCCTTACAAGTGAAGAACACGATTTCATCACTGCCGGAGTCAGCCATCTACCTCATATTATCGCTTCTGCACTGGTAAATCTTGTCAATATGCTGGACAGCGATCAGGAATATATGAAAACGATTGCAGCCGGAGGTTTCCGTGATATCACACGTATTGCTTCTTCTTCCCCGATTATGTGGGAGCAGATCTGTGTGGAAAATAATCAGAATATCTCCAATGTTCTGGATGACTACATCCGCCTGCTGGTTCAGATCAAATGTTTTGTGGATAACAAGGACTCCAGGAGTCTGTATCAGATGTTTGCAAGTTCCAGGGATTACCGTGATTCTATTGATGTGGTAGACAATGGTCTGCTGAAAAAGGCTTATGTCCTGTATCTTGATATTGCGGATGAGGCCGGCGGTATTGCTACGATTGCCACTATCCTTGCGATGGAGAAGATCAGCATTAAAAATATCGGTATCATTCACAACCGTGAATTCGAGGAAGGTGTCCTCAAAATTGAATTCTACGACGGAATCTCTATGGAAAAGGGTGCCGCACTCCTTAAGAAAAGAAATTATATTGTCTACGAGCGTTAGAGCGTGTCTAAACAAATCACACTTTGACATTCATTTCAAAAATATTTTGTCAAAAGCAGATTGCTATAAATAGCTGCAGGGAAATATAGAAATATTATAAAAACAGGCAGGAATCAAACATGGAAATAAAAAAACAGACAAACCTCAGAGGAGAACTCACTGTACCCGGAGATAAATCCATTTCCCATCGTGCAGTCATGTTCGGTTCTCTTGCACAGGGTACTACAAAGATCACACATTTTCTTGAGGGAGCTGACTGTCTCTCTACTATCTCCTGTTTCCGGAAAATGGGAATCGATATTGAAAGAAATGCTTCCGAAATCCTCGTTCATGGAAAGGGACTTCACGGACTCAGTGCTCCGTCTGAAACTCTGGATGTGGGAAACAGCGGGACTACCACAAGACTGATCTCCGGAATTCTGGCAGGACAGTCTTTTACCAGCGAATTAAACGGCGACGCTTCCATTCAGTCCCGTCCAATGAAAAGGATTATGACTCCTCTTCTGTCTATGGGCGCTGATATCGTAAGTCTGAGGGGCAATGGATGCGCACCTTTGCGTATTACAGGAAAGTCTTTGCATGCCGCTCATTATCAGTCACCGGTTGCTTCCGCACAGGTAAAATCCTGCGTGCTTCTGGCTGGTATGTATGCAGATGGGATCACCAGCGTTACTGAGCCGGTACTTTCCAGAAATCATACAGAAATCATGCTGAATTATTTCGGCGCAAATGTGACTTCCCAGGGAACAACTGCTTCTATTGAACCGGAGCCTGTACTGAACGGACGCGAGATTAAAGTTCCCGGAGATATTTCTTCTGCTGCTTACTTTATCGCAGCAGGGCTTCTTACTCCCGGAAGTGAGATTCTTCTTAAAAATGTAGGCATTAATCCAACCAGAGACGGAATGCTTCGTGTATGCAAGGCTATGGGGGCTGATATTACTCTTCTGAATGCAAGTACAGAGGGTGAGCCTACCGCTGACCTGCTGATCCGCACAAGCAGTCTTCACGGAACCACTGTTGAGGGTGAGATCATCCCCACACTGATCGATGAAATCCCGATGATCGCTGTAATGGCAGCTTTTGCAGAGGGGACTACTGTTATCAGGGACGCACAGGAGCTGAAGGTAAAAGAATCCGACCGTATCGCAGTGGTAACAGAAGGACTGAAACGCATGGGAGCTGATATTCAGCCGACTGATGACGGAATGATCATCCATGGAGGAAAGCCACTTCATGGTGCCGAGATCAATTCTTATCTTGATCACCGTATTGCCATGTCCTTTGCTGTTGCAGGTACAATTTGTGACGGTACACTTACTATCAAAGATGGGGACTGCGTTAAAATTTCCTATCCGGAATTCTATGAAGATCTGTACTCTCTCGGAAAATAGCAACTGTCATTTATAATTATGCTGCTGTCAACATATCATTTTTTTATGTTTGTTGACAGCAGCATAATTTTTACTGTTCACCGGTAATATCCCGCAAAATGTTTTTTATCCTGCATATCTTTTATCTTTCTGTACATACTTTTCATAACAAAGCATAATTTGCAATTCCTATTTACAGTATCTTCATACTCTCTCAGATTGTATTTTTATAGATACTTGAGAAATTTTATCCAAAATAGTCTTTTCTTTTTCCGATAAATCAGTTATAATGTGAATCGTCAGAAGATTGTTATTATTTTAACATTATTCGATTTGTTTTACTATAGCAGGATTTCACACTCTGATGGTCTGGATTAAGATGCATTATTTATGAGGATTGCTATAAACACTGATATTATAATTTTCACGGTGAGTATACCATACAGGTATACAGCCAGAGAGGAGCTAACATTTATGAAAATCTTATTTTACGGCACAAAAAACTACGACGAGGAATTTTTCGAGAAGCTTCTTCCTTCCTATCCGGGAATTACAATTAAATTTACCGAAGCAAATATTCACGAAGAAACTGCTTCCCTTGCAAAAGGATATGAGGCAATCTGCGCTTTTGTAAACGCTGATCTGAGTACTCCTGTTATCGAAGAGCTGAATGCTCAGGGTGTAAAACTGATCCTTATGCGCTGCGCAGGATATAACAATGTAGATCTGGAAACTGCTCACAAATTCGGAATGAAGGTTCTGCGTGTTCCGGGATATTCTCCGGAAGCTGTGGCTGAGCATGCAATGGCACTTGCGCTGACCGCAAACCGCCACACACATAAAGCATACATCAAATGCCGCGAAAACAACTTCTCTTTAAGTGGTCTGATGGGACTTAATTTCTATCAGAAAACTGCCGGAATCATTGGTACCGGAAAAATTGGCCAGGCAATGGCAAAAATCTGCAAAGGTTTTGGTATGAGAGTTATCGCTTACGATCTTTTCCCGAATAAAAGCCTGGATTATCTGGAATATGTATCTCTGGATGAGCTTCTGGCAACCAGTGATCTCATCAGTCTTCACTGCCCGCTTACAGAAGAAACCAAACACATCATCAATGAAGAAACTATCGCCAAAATGAAAGATGGTGTAATTCTTGTAAACACTTCCCGCGGCGGCCTGATCAAGACAGAGGACCTGATCTCCGGAATCCGTGATCATAAGTTCTTTGCAGTAGGACTGGATGTTTATGAAGAAGAAACTGATTTCGTATTCGAGGATATGTCCGAGCGTATTCTGCAGAGCTCCATTACCCAGCGCCTGCTTTCCTTCCCGAATGTAGTGATGACTTCTCATCAGGGATTCTTTACAAAAGAAGCACTGACTAACATTGCCGAGACTACTCTCGAAAATGCGAAAGCATTTATGGATGGAAACGAACTGAAGAACGAGGTTCTTTCCTGATAATTACAGAAATATGATCAGGGGGCTGTCGCAATAATACTTCCAGCGACAGCCCCCTTGTGATTATTTTTCAGTTTTAGTTTCTGATTTCGTTGTATCTGCAGAATCTGATGTTTCAGTTTTATCCGCAGATTTTTCTGCAGAAGAATCTGAAGTTTCTGCTTTATCTGTATTTTCCGTTTTATCTGTAGTTTCTGTTGCATCTGTAGTATCTGTAATGTCAGCGGTTTCTTCCTCAGGCTCATCAATCTGTTTCATATCCTCGTCAGAAGTATCTGCATCCATTTCATTCAGCTCTTCTTCTGTCAGCGGTTCAAGATCATCCTGATAAATTTCCTTATTTGTAATATCATCTTCTGACTTCTTCCCACATCCGGCAAGACCGATGGATGCCAGAAGCATTCCTGTAATCATAAAGTATTTTATTTTTTTCATTTTAATCATCCTTTCGTCTGTTCCACATAACACAAATGGTGTTTCATTTTAAGATAATATTTATTCTGCTGTTCTCAATCTGCCTGCCAGATCTTTTATTTCCTGTATGATATCTTCTCTGTCTCTGACCGGCACTTTGTCTGTACGGTTTACATATACAGTCCCCAGACTGTCACAGCTCATCTGACGAAGCAGCATCTCTGCCGTACTTTCCGCTTTTTCTCTGGGTCCGATACTTCCTGCTGTCAGCAGAACTGCTCCTGTTTTCTTCTTAGGAACAGGTTCTTCTTTACGGATATATCTTGCACTGAAATAGGTCTGCAGTCTGCTCATCACAGCAAGAAGCATTCCCGTAACCTCCTCAAAATATACAGGAGATGCCATAATAATATGGTCACATTCTTCAATGTACGAAAGAACCTCCTGCCATTCATCTTTGACTGCGCATCCTGCATGGTCAAAACACCATCTGCAGTCTATACACGGTCGGATATCTGCCCTGTAGGCATTAACCACCTTAAAATCCCCTCCAAGATTTTCCTGCAGAGTCCGGATCATATATGCAGTTTCACCGTTCTTTCGCGGTGAACCGTTGAATATCAATGTTTTCATCTTTATTTTTCCTCATATTCTTTCCTGAGAAGTGCCATCTCACGTACCCATCTCTCATTATCTTTGAGTGCTTTCAGAGCATATTTCATATGTTTTAGGATAACACATCTCATTCTTTGTCTGTAATATTTATGTAACCTTTTGTCATGGTATTATAACAAAAATACGGTTTTATGAAAAGACTTATTTCTTGACGATTCTGTGAATCCTCTATATACTTTGAATATGTCCTATAGCAATTACGATTTATTTTTTGTTAATTCTGATCATCTGTTCAGATATTTTAACTGCCCGGTCTCTTTAATATTTTTTTAATACTATATCTCTAATCTATTATAAACGAAAGCGAGAACTATACATATGAGCCTACAATCCAACAAGCGAAACCAGACGAAATCTTCTTCTGCACGCAGGAAAGACATCTACAAAAAATCAAAATACTATCAGGAAAAAAGGCAAAAATTGCTGATTGCAACAGGTATCGGTATCTTTGTTCTGGTTTTTATACTTATTCTGGCAGGTATCCGCGGATGCAGCAACTATATGAGTTCCAGACAGGCAGCAGCCAAAAAAACTGTTTCCATGAACGCTTCTAAGGACAACAGCCAGAAAGCATCCTCAGATTCTCAGAACACGGATTCCTCCAATGCTACAGTATCTTCTCCTGTTTCTCTGACACTCAGTGTTGTCGGTGACTGCACTCTTGGCACAGATGAAACTTTTGATTATGATACCAGCTTAAATGCTTATTATGAAAATTACGGTGCAGATTATTTCCTGCAGAATGTAAAAGATATTTTCTCCACAGATGATCTGACTATTGCAAATTTTGAGGGAACACTCACCGATTCTGATGAACGGGAGGATAAAACATTTGCATTTAAAGCACCCGCATCCTATGCCTCTATTCTGACAGGCGGATCTGTAGAAGCCGTAAATACCGCTAACAATCACAGTCATGATTATGGTGAGCAGAGTTTCAATGATACTCTGGCAGCATTGGACGACGCAGGGATTGTGCATTTCGGATATGATGAAACTGCTGTTATGGATGTAAAAGGAATCAAAGTAGGATTAGTCGGTATCTATGAACTGTACGACCATCTTGAGCGCGAGCAGCAGTTAAAAGACAATATTGCAAAAGTAAAGGCAGACGGGGCACAGCTGATCGTAGTGATCTTCCACTGGGGTAATGAAACGGAAACCGTTCCGGACAGCAACCAGACAACACTTGGACGCATCGCGATCGATGAAGGCGCTGATCTTGTATGCGGACATCATCCGCATGTACTTCAGGGCATTGAAACTTATAAAGGCAGAAATATTGTATACAGCCTCGGAAACTTCTGCTTCGGCGGCAACAGTTCTCCAAGTGATATGGACACCATGATCTACCAGCAGACCTTTACTATTGATGCCGATGGAGTAAAAAAAGACAACGTGACCAATATCATTCCCTGCTCCATTTCTTCTGCTGCCTATGATGGATATAATAATTATCAGCCAACTCCGGCAGAAGGTGATGAGGCAACAAGAATCCTTGGAAAAATCAATGAGCGGAGTTCCTGGATTTCTACTGCAGAAGGCAGTACTTTTACTGCAAAATATAACAGTAATAATGACTCCCAGAGCAGTTCTGCAGATACAGCTGCTTCAGATAGCGATATCGTTGATATGAACAGTTCAGCTTCAGATGACACAGACGCAGAGACATACAACGAATCCTATGATACTGATAATTCGGACGCCGAATAAATGGAGCCTTCATTCATCCAGAATCACATCCATACTTCAAAAGAGCTGAAAAATCCAGTTAAGGACTTCTCAGCTCTTTTTTATATTTTTACTATGCTTTTATCAGGCAGATAAAAGCATCCTCTTCGCTACTTGCTCATAACCAAATAATTGATTGATATAATTATTTGGGGTGACATTATATGATAATCATAGCATCTCCAAAAGAGAAAAATCTGTACTTTTCCTGCACTGCAGTCTCATAGGCATGCATGATATTCTCCTTGCCTGCCAGCGCAGACACCAACATCACAAGTGTGGATTCCGGCAGGTGGAAGTTTGTGATCAGGGCATCGATCATTTTGAAATGATAGCCCGGATAGATAAAGATTTCTGTCCATCCGCTTCCGGATTTCAGAATTCCATCTTCTCCTGTTGCAGATTCCAGTGTTCTGCAGCTTGTGGTTCCTACTGCTATTACACGTTTACCTGCCTTCTTTGTGTCATTGATCAGCTTTGCCTGATCCTCCTCTACTATGTAGAATTCGGAATGCATATGGTGGCTTTCCACGTCATCTACTTTGACAGGGCGGAAAGTTCCGAGACCTACATGAAGAGTCACATGAGCGATATTGACGCCTTTTTCCTTTACTTTTTCAAGAAGCTCTTTAGTAAAGTGCAATCCTGCTGTCGGTGCTGCTGCGGAGCCTTCGTTCTTTGCATAAACTGTCTGATAACGGTTCTTATCTTTCAGTTTATGTGTAATATAAGGCGGCAGAGGCATTTCGCCAAGCTGATCCAGGATTTCTTCAAAGATTCCTTCATAATGGAACTGGATCAGACGGTTTCCCTCGTCCACCACATCAATGATCTCACCTTTTAAAATACCATTTCCAAATGTGATCTTAGCACCCGGGCGTGCCTTCTTTCCGGGTTTTACCAGACACTCCCAGATATCATTCTCTCTTCGCTTCAGAAGCAGAATCTCGATCAGTGCTCCTGTCTCTTCTTTATGTCCGTATAACCGGGCAGGGATTACCTTTGTATCGTTGATAACCAGGCAGTCTCCCTCTTCCATATAATCCAGAACATCTGTGAAATGGCGATGCTCAATGCTGCCATCTTTTAAAGACAGATGCATCAGTCTGGAAGAACTTCTGTCCTCCAGCGGATCCTGAGCGATCA
>OJSD01004193.1_pt1 | contig 10680 bp, 8 predicted proteins | sample 1599391 | NCBI WGS metagenome assembly OJSD01 (sample SAMN04168656, study PRJEB22393) | human gut metagenome | biome: human gut microbiome; feature: stool | host: Homo sapiens | collected 2014-03-17 | reverse complement strand
AGGGAAAGAGTGTAGATCTCGGTGGTCGCCGTATCATTAAAAAAAAAAAGAGAAACAAAAAGAGAGAATTCCTTTCCATATAAAATATTCTTGATTATTCATCTTTTAAAGTAATCGTCACTTTCGATGCAACTTTTACCTTGGTACCCTTCATACCAATATAAGAAACCACCAACTTATCCTCTTTTGAAGCAGACATTACAAAACGTCCATCTACATCGGTGACTGTTCCCATATTGGTTCCTTCAATAAGAACAGTAGCCCCCACAATAGGCTCTCCATCCTTATCCTGTACAAAACCTTCTACTTTCATATCACCCCGAACAGACGTTTTCTCAACACCTTCTTTTGCCTTTGTAGTAATATAAATTTTACCTCTTCCAGCTTCATTTCTTTCTTTCTCAACACTGATACTTTCAATCCGATTAGGAGGTACAACTTCATCCAATGCTCTCCCAGCCATTTCTATCTTCTCACCATCAACAAATATATCTACATCCTCCCACTCTGCCCTTCGGTTATTCAAATAAACACCTTTCAATCCAGGTACGTTAACTACTGAACTTTTATTTGATAAGGTAATAGATTTCTCAGCGCTTCCTTTCAGAGTAATTAGGATTACACCATTCTTTCCTTTCTCACCATACACTTCAGTAGCTGATTCGTTTTTCAGAACAGTCATACTCTCTATCTTATTCACATCTAAAGCAGAAAGGATTGACGAAGTGACTTCTTTACCGTCAACAATGTACAAAGGATTATTCATACCTTGAACCGAGAATTCTGACACCTTCGAGTTCACAGTCACCTGTGAATTTACCGTCTTTCCACCTTCCAGCCTAAATACCACCGGAACCGTATACTTCACTGCTACCGCCTTCCCTTTCTGCATACCTGGTTTCCATTTCGGCATTGCCTTTACCAACCGGATAGCTTCAGTATCCATATCCTTATCTACCGAACGGGTTACTTTAGAACCCGTCACATTTCCTTCTTTATCAATAATGAATTGTACCGTCACACGCCCCTGAATCCCTTTTTCTTTTGCAGACTCCGGATAACGCAGCTCCTTCTGGAGATATTCCATCATGGCATCCACACCACCTGGAAATTCCGGCATTTCTTCCACCACTTCAAAGACCGCTGTACCTTGCAACTTCCGACTCACTTCTGTTGGTACATAATTCACCTTTACCGTATCTTGCGACACAGTACTTATCTGCACTGACTCTTCCGTACTTTTTATAGCTTTTGCTTCCACAATTGCTGTCAAATCATTAACTTTGACGGCAGAAATCTCTTCTGCAGTTTCTGAGATTTCAGGACGGGCAAAAGCTGTTACTGCAATAGCTGCTACCGGAAGTATATATAAATACTTCAATTTTGCCCACGGATTCGATTTTTCTTTTAACATCATAGTGATACGTTTTTTAAGTTTACTGTGATTAAAGCTGTTGGCCATAGAGTAGAGCCTTGTGCCGACAGCTTTTTTGATTAATAATAGTTGATATTGCTTCGCGTCAACGCCTTTTTCAATAACCGTTTCATCAGCCTCGTACTCATGGATATTCTGCAACTCCTGTTTCAGCAACCATGAAGCCGGATTGAACCACTGGAAGAAGATACAGATATCCGCCACCAGTAAGTCCCATGAATGCCGATTTTGAATATGAGCCAATTCATGAATAAGTATCTCCCGACCATTCTCATCCAGATCTTTTTCCGAAATAACGATACATTTCATCCAACTGAACGGAGCTATATCACGGTCGTGTACTATCAGGGTCACTTTCTCTCCCCCATCGATATATTTACTTAAGTTCTCTTTCCTACCAGATTTTAGTAACCCGCCTAATTTCAACAACGAATATCCGTTGCGTAGGGCAAAGAGTAAAATTCCTGCCAGATACACCAACAATGCAACCTGTATCCAAGTCACCGTCACTTCCTCTGCCTGCAAATCCGTAGTATCAGCCGTGTTCATCATATCTGCCAGCATCAGCCACTGTTCTAAAGTCATCATGGTTTGATGAACTTCTGTCTGCTCCTCTACGGTTACCTCTACCAATGGTAAAAGGCACGATAACAACAGAATGCTCAGTAGCGCCACCCGGTTGAAACGATGAAACGTTTCGCGACTCAGCAATAATCGGTAGAATAAATAAAATACCACCAGACAAACTGACGACTTCAGTATATAGACAAAGAAAATTCCCATATGGATGTACAATTTATAATTTAATCAATTCTTCTCTCATCTTTTCCGCACCGGGGAAACCTGTAACTTTATATGAAAGCTTCCCTTCCCTATCTATCACAAAGTATGTAGGTATTCCTGGATACTCATATAACTTGCCTAATGCAGCACTCTGTTCATTCGTAATCCGGTAATGAATTCCATGAATATCAGGTATTGTGATTTTCCACTTTCCTTCGGGTGAACTTTCATCCGCTACATAGACATATATTACATCTCTCAGTTCTTCTTTAACTGGTTTCAAACTATTCATAGCTCGCATACAAGGACCACACCAAGTATTCCACATATCTATCAGAACCACTTTACCACGATAAGGACGAGTGATAACTGCTAACAAACTGTCCGCTGTAACTGCCGTATCAAGCTGGCAGATCGTGTAACCAGTTTTCTTTGCGCTCTCTGCAAGTAAATCCATCACTTTCTGATTTCTGATAGTCAAAGCTTTCTTGATTTCCGGTTCAGATATACTATCCAATGTCAACATCTGTTTCTCCGACAATGGTTTCAAGCGGGCAAGAATAGATCCTAGAGGTTTCGCCCGTAAGATATCCTCCCAGATAGGTTGCGGTTCAAACTTACCTTTGAAATCTTCGGTTGCAGCACGGACAAAATCAGGATAACCACCATATCGTATATAAGGAGAATGAATAAAATCCAATCTCAGGATATCATCATAATAGTTCTCACCTACCGTCATATCCGCCCGCTTCACTCCTTTTTTTCCACTGATCATCGGAGCATAACTGATTGTACCCTTATACCCCTTGATAGCAAAGAAATACGACATTTCCAGATTGTTTATCATGTATGTACGTGCAGCATCACTCAGTAACTTATTCTTTAGTATTTCATCACGATTTTTTTCGTAAATCTTCGTCACATACTTTTTATATTGGGCAGGAGTGACACCGCAAATATTCTCATAAAAATTATCCGCACTGTAAATACTCGTCAGTCCTGCATACTTTGTCAATTCAGTATTCAGACCGGCATACGTACCTTCGAACCAAACCAGTGGTCTTCTATCTTTCTTCCCGAACAAACGGCTTTCCGACCAGTAAATTTCCGGTAAATTAAATGTTATTTCAAGCTCACCACCCGGTACCAAAAATATCTCAAAGCTCTTCCGTCCCACTCGCAATGTAGCATCACCCGGTATCATCAAGTTTGTTTCATAATAAAAGCTTCCATCCTCAGCTATCGGAAGGGATTGACCAAATACATCAAAAAAGAACCAGTCACTGCAATTGAAATTCAGAGTAGTTCCATATACCGGATTGTAACCCAATATATGTCCGCGGATCACCGTCTTTCCATTTTTCAAATCAGGATCAGGCAAAGGCTGAGAATAATCCAATTGCTGATTTAACAATTTCTCAGGTATTCCGATTTCCGGCTTCTTGCCATCCAGACGCACCCCATAAATATTCCATCCTTCACTCTTCTTTGCAGGCATTTCATAAAAGTCGAAACTTTCCGCATCCATAGGAATCGGTTCAAACTTCAAAGTCACAGCCAACTCACCCGAAACCGGAAGATTCGTCCAAAACTCTTTCGAAAATCCATCGCCACCCCAATAAGCATACATTTTATCCCCCACTTGTACAACGGCAGTCGAGTCTATTCTTACTCCTTCACCCGGTCTGGAATATATTTTAGCCTCTATCCATGTCGTATCTTTCCCTAATGTCACTTTCTGGAATTCTATTTGGCTGGTACTCGTTGCCATGAAATAAGGCGCTCTCACCACCTTCTTCGCCTGCAAGCCTGCACAAACAGCTACCAACACTAAACAAGTTATAGCAATGTTTTTCATAATCTTCGATATTTAAAGTTACTATATCTTCCCTCTCTCCACTTCTGCAATCAGCTGCTTCAAATCTTCCAGTGATATATCTTCTTCTTTTACCAATGAAGATACTGCGCTAAGGTACGAATTATTGAAATATTTACTGATTACTTTCTTCAGTGTTCCTTTGCTGAAATCCTCCTTGTTTAGCACAGCATAATACTGGTACGTGTTACCGTAAGTCTTATGCGCCAGAAAACCTTTATCTTCCAGACCTCTTACAATTGTGGACAAAGTATTGAAGTGCGGCTTGGGCTCTTCATAAAAAGCCAGCATTTCCTTCACAAACAACGGACCTTTCTCCCAGAAAAATCCCATGATTTCTTCTTCTTTCGCAGTCAATCCTTTCATAACGCTTCATTTGTTTTTTGCAAAGAACTAAAATATTTAGTTTGCAAACTAATTTTTCTCGTTAAATAAGACTAAACACTAAAATACCTACAAATAGCGATTGTAATCTTCATCAAAAAGTCGTTACTTTGCGCACGAATTAACAAAGAAAGAAAGGATAATCTGCAATGAATGAACCGCATAAGTATCGCGCCACAGACAAAATGAGCGACCTTATCTGTGATAACTACTCCTTATTAATGGTTATGAGCCGCTTTGGACTCTCCCTGGGATTTGGAGATAAGAGTGTAAAGGACGTTTGCGAGGCACAAGGCGTAGACTACCGCACCTTTCTCGCAGTAGCCAATTTCATCAGCGAAGAGCAATATACCTATAGTGGAGATGAAAATGTATTTTCTATCTCAGCACTTATGGATTACCTAAAACGGGCACATACTTATTTCCTCGATTTTAAATTACCTGTTATCCGTCGTAAATTGATCGAAGCTATCGATTGTTCGGGTACGGACAATATTGCTTATCTCATTCTGAAATTTTTCGATGAATATGCCAAAGAGGTACGCCGCCACATGGAATATGAAAACGAGGCCGTGTTCACCTATGTCGAAAAGCTGCTTGAAGGTAAACTTGCTGAAAACTATGATATAGCAACTTTTGCCAGCAAGCACAATCAGATTGAATCCAAGCTGACCGAACTGAAAAATATCATCATTAAATATTATCCGGAAAAAGAGAACAACAACAAGCTTAATGCTGTTCTTTTTGACATCTTCAACTGCGAACATGACCTTGCTTCACACTGCCAGGTAGAAGACTATATGTTTGTTCCTGCTGTAGCCCAACTGGAAAGGAGATTGAAAAATGAACAATAATGTTTCTGTAAAGATAGCAGTCGCTGAAACTTCTGTCATCATCCGAAGCGGACTTACGACAGTATTGAAGCGCCTGCCTAATCTGAATGTAATGCCTATAGAGGTTTCTTCCCCAGAATCTTTGCAAAGTTACATACATTTGCATACACCCGATATACTGATTGTCAACCCTGCTTTTGGTGGTTGGTTTGACCTTCCTGCATTCAAGGTAGAAAATGGGAAGGTGGAAACTAAATATCTGGCCCTTGTATGTTCCGTGATCGACAGTAATTCATTAAAAGAATACGATGACCATCTCTCGATATGCGATGATCCGGAAACCATTGCCACTAAAATAAACCAACTGCTGTGCACTGACGACGAAGAAGAAAAAGAGAGTGAACAAGAAACACTCAGCCAACGAGAAAAAGAAATCATTACCTGTGTCGTGAAAGGCATGACCAACAAAGCCATTGCCGACCAACTTTATCTTTCCATCCATACGGTTATCACTCACCGCCGAAATATCGCCCGTAAACTGCAAATACATTCTCCGGCAGGTTTGACTATTTACGCCATTGTGAATAAATTGGTAGAATTGCAAGATATTAAGGATAACTTATAAAAAAGGGTACATCAGGAAATACTCCTGACATACCCTCAAATCTTTATTGTATTGGTTCCTAAAGTTCCCAACACTACTACAAATTAATGATTCTTTCTACTTTCCTCAATACCAGATACCATTATTTAATAACTTTCTCTTGCATATTTAACTACAATAGTCTTGCATTACACAATCTTCCTCCTTATTAAATCCAACTTCATTTTTATCTGTTTGTGTTGATCAATAGCACAAAGATGAAAACATACTGAGAATAGACAGAAAACAAGAATATTATGACTACTTTTTCAGGATTACAAGAAGCTAAGAGTTTGTCAACAAGGAGTTAACTTCCTGCTGACAAACTCTTAACTTCTTGCCAACAGGGCATTAAATGAAAAAATCCCCGCTCTTTCACGATATCACATCGGGGAAGACGGGAACCTTTTTTCCTTAATAAAAGTGGTTACGTAATTATGACTAACTAATTCATTAAATCTGATGATGCAAAAGTAGGGCATTTACGAAGATGCCGCAATCCCTAAAACAAGGTATAATGAAAGAAGGCAGTAGTCATAATTAGGTATATAGACCTGCAAACATCCCTATTTATACTTAAACGCCAAAATATAATACACCATAAGCACCAATATCAGCAAACCACCGACAGCTCCTGTTATTATATTACACAGGCCTTGTGGAATACCATATTCCACCTCAACTTTACTAAAGACAAGAGTAAGAAACAGCAAAGTTAAACAAACATTTAATATCCGGGCAATGCGAACTGCCATAAGATACTGCACTGCCACATTACGTTCCGTAATACGTACCGGAAAACGTATCCAGCGGATAGGGAGATACGCAGAGAAACCTACCAAAAGAAGACAGAAAGTACCTAATCCGGCAGCAAACAGAGAAAAGTTTGCTACAATCTTATCTTCTGCATGTGTATACACCCATATAGCACACCCCCAGGCAGCAACAGCTAATAAAACTGCAACACCTTCCAGTATACGGTCTATTACGGTAGGATACACACGGATATTAGGAAACTCTTTTGTTGAATAAGGACCAAGATTTAACATAGAAATATGAATTATAAATTACGATTCCGGTTCTTCAGGCGGAGGAATATTTTTAGTTTTCTTCATCCGCCCACTCTTCCGCAAAGCCTCAGCAATAATCCACTGAAGCTGTCCGTTAGTGCTGCGAAACTCATCGGCTGCCCATTTTTCAATAGCATCCATAGTCGCTGCATCTACACGCAAGACAAAGCTTTTGGTTGAAGTTTCTTTTTTAGCCACGATTCTATTTTACAATTAAACAATTTACTATTGACTTTGTATCATAACAGACTTCCGTTATGGATGAATGATACAATATCGTCCATAACATATCCCACTACAGGTGATGCCTGGTTATATTCAAATGGAGTAGCCTTACCACTACCTTCCTGCAACATATGATTAAGTTTAGGGTAAGATTTAAAGAAAGCATTCTTATTACGCAGAAGTCCAAAACGCCATAAGCCAAAATCCTGCATAGTAACCTGATAATCACGCTCACCTTGTAAGATCAGCATAGGCAAAGTCAATTTAGATGCCACTTCTACAGGTTTATAAGCATTAGCAAATTCCCAATAGGGACGAGGAACATTCAATAGCAAAGGAAGTTTGTCATCAAAATCCGGTGTACCCAACTTCTTTATATTATCTGCCTGCTTTTTTATTTCAGCAATCTGTTCTTTGGCACGGGCAGAAGAATCTGTCAAAGAAGAAATATAGGTCATCTGCTCAACAATTGCATCTTCAAACGGACGGGCCAAAGCAGCAACAAGAATAATTCCAGTCAATCCGTCGGCCCGTTCTGCAATACGAGGGGCAAGTGTGGCACCCAAACTATGGCCTAACACATAAACACTGTCAGCATCAACCTCCGGCAACGTCTTCGCCCAAGCAACAATAGCTATAGCATCATCCACACTTTCTGTGTCATAATCAATTTCACGACCTTCCGGTACACAAGCGGCACCATAGACTTTCGTACGTTTATCATAACGGATCGTTGCAATGCCACGTTCCGCCAATCCCCAGGCTAAATCACGAAAAGGTTTATTCGGTCCAACAGTCTCATCACGATCTTGCGGACCGGAACCATGTACGAGAATTACCACAGGAACCTTTTTCTTCCCTACAGGCAATGTTATTGTCCCGGGTAGTTTAAAGCCATCCGCTCCAACCGTTATATCCCGTTCCAGCATCTTCTCTTTATTATAAACCACCGGCTTTGCTGTAGAAGCAGCAGGCACAGGCATTAGACGAATCGTATTCATCTCACCATCAGCATCGAAAGACAACAGGAAACGAAGGTCGTAACGCTCAAACTTCAAATCACGATGATAGAGCGTAATCCCCTCAGCGCTTTCTTTCCGCCATTCGCCTTTGGACTGAAGTTTCCCGAACTGCTTTTCCGACTGCTTGAACATATCCCTAAAAACTTCCGGAGATAATTTTTCCTGCAAATTCTTGTTCAGGAGAGCATGGATGCTATCAGCCTGATTTTCTACAAACAATTCATATACATGCTCTGCACGATCTATATTTGCATCCTGAGCAAAAACCGCTACTACATGTCCCAGCAATAAGCCGAGCACTAATGCCCACTTATATAAAAAAGAGAAATTCATACTATTCGAATTAATGATTTAATGTACCTGCGTTTACAATTGGTTGTGCAGCCTCATCCGCACAAAGCACTACCAATAGGTTACTGACCATAGCCGCCTTTTTTTCCTCGTCCAATTCAACAATCTCTTCTTCGGAAAGTTTATGCAAAGCCATTTTTACCATGGAAACAGCACCTTCCACTATTTTCTCGCGGGCAGTGATAATAGCTGAAGCCTGCTGACGGCGAAGCATTACTGCAGCTATTTCAGGTGCATAAGCCAGATAGTTGATACGTGCTTCCACTACTTCCATACCTGCCATAGCAAGGCGTTCATTCAGTTTCTGTTCCAATTGCTCATTTATTTCTTCACCGCCGGAACGAAGTGTCAACTCTTCAGTATCCGCTTCGTTATCATCGTAAGCATATTGCCCGGCCACCTGACGTAAAGCAGCATCACTTTGTATCTTTACAAAGTTTTCAAAGGCATTCATACGGCTGGCAACTGCATTACCTATACTAATTTGATTCGCATTGCCTGTTACTGTATGTGCAGAGGATGCCATGGTCTGTGAATCAATTTCAAACATAGCCTTATAGGTATCTTTGAGTTTCCATACCAGCACCAAGCCAATCAGAATAGGATTACCAATTTTGTCGTTCACCTTGATAGGTTCCACATCCAGATTTCGTGCACGAAGAGAGAGCTTCTTCTTATCCAGGAATGGATTAACCCAGAAAAAGCCTGTTTCTTTAAATGTCCCTTTGTATTTACCAAAGAACACCATGGCCCGGGCTTCATTCGGTTCCAATTGCATATAACCGGCAAACATGATGCACCAGACAATGCAAAGGATACCAGCTACAATCGCTGTCGGAACACATGTGATAAAGCCGAAGAAAATAAGTGCCGGCAACACGATAAGATTTTTTTTTTTAATGAAACGGCGACCACCGAGATCTACACTCTTACCCTACACGACGCTCTTCCGATCTGGTTCTGCTGGCCGCGGTGTGCTACATGGTTGTGGCGGTCAACTTCGGCAGCCAGCAGTTGATGCTCTACTCCATGAAAATCCGCACCCCCAAGCTGGTAGTCATGCTCATCACCGCCTTTGCCATCGGCGGCGCCTCCATCGTGTTCCAATCCATCATCAACAATACCATCGTCACCCCCTGCCTGCTGGGTATGAACTCCCTCTACACCCTGATTCACACGGCGGTGGTCTTTTTCGCCGGCTCGGGCAGCCTTCTGGCCCGCAGCGCGAACCTGTCCTTCGCGGCGGATGTGATCCTGATGGGCATTGTGGCCACCATTATCTACAGCTATCTCTTTCAAAAAACGAACCACAATGTACTCTATGTCCTGCTCATCGGCACCGTGCTCTCCTCCTTTTTCTCCAGCATCCAGACCACGCTGACCCGGGTCATGGACCCCAATGAGTACGACAGCCTGCTCTCCACCCTGGTGGCGGACTTTGAAAACATCAACTCCGAGATCATCGTCTTCGCCCTGGTGCTGCTGGCGGGGCTGATCTTCGTCCTGCGGCGGGATCTGGCCCTGCTGGATGTGCTCACCCTGGGCAAGCACCAGGCCATCAATCTGGGAGTGGACTACGACCGGAGCATCCGCCGCCTGCTGCTGGGCGTCACCGTGCATCGCGGTGGCCACTGCCATGGTGGGCCCCATCTCTTTCCTCGGCCTGATTATCGCCAACATCGCCCGTCAGCTCTTCAAGACCTACCGCCACACCTATTTGATTCTGGGCTCCGCCCTGGTGGGCATGGTGGTGCTGGTGGCGGGACAGCTTGTGGTGGAGCGTATCTACCACTACGCGGTGCCCATCAGCGTGTTCATCACCGTGGGCGGCGGCGTGTATTTCCTGTATCTGCTGCTCACCCAGAGAAAGGCATAAAACCATGTTTGTAAAAGAGATCACCAAACGCTACGATGGCAAAGCCGTTGTCGATGGCGTGAGTTTTGAGATTCCGAAAGGTAAAGTCCTTTCCCTTATTGGTCCGAACGGTGCGGGAAAATCCACCGTGATGGGAATGTTGTCCCGCCTGATCGCACGGGACAGCGGTCTTGTGGATTTTG
>OJSD01004192.1_pt1 | contig 10684 bp, 8 predicted proteins | sample 1599391 | NCBI WGS metagenome assembly OJSD01 (sample SAMN04168656, study PRJEB22393) | human gut metagenome | biome: human gut microbiome; feature: stool | host: Homo sapiens | collected 2014-03-17 | reverse complement strand
GGCGCACGGAGAGCGTGAAGCGCCGGGTCTACTTTGTCCTCGGCAAGAAGAAGGACAAGCTGCATCTGCTCAAGGGCCTCAAGCGCATTCTGCTGGATATCGACAAGGCCATCAAAATTATCCGGGAGACGGAGGAGGAGGCCGAGGTCATCCCTAATTTGATGATCGGCTTCGGCATTGACCAGATTCAAGCGGAATACGTGGCGGAGATCAAGCTGCGGAACATCAACAAGGAATATATCCTCAAGCGCACCCGGGAGACCGACGCCCTGCGGGACGAGATCGAGGATCTGGAGGACCTTCTGAACAGCCCCCAGCGGGTAAAGAAGGTCATTGTGGAGGAGTTGAACGCCGCTGCGGAAAAGTACGGCGAGCCCCGCCGTACCACCATTGTCTATCCCCACGAAATTACGCAGTATACCCCGGAGGCGGAGCAGAAGGAGGAATATCCTGTATCTGTGTTCCTGTCCCGGGAAGGGTATTTTAAGAAGATCACACCTGCCTCTCTGCGGATGAGCAGCGAGCAGAAGTATAAGGAGGGCGATGCCCTCCGCCAGGGCTTTGAGACCACCTCCAATGCCGAGGCCATGTTCTTTACGGATAAATGTCAGGTCTATAAGACCCGCCTTGGCGAGTTCGATGATGCCAAAGCCAGTGTCCTTGGCGATTATCTGCCCACAAAGCTGAAGATGGACGCCGGGGAAAGCGTAATTTTCATGGTGCTGCCGGGGGCGGACTATGCCGGGAGCCTGCTGTTCTTCTTTGAAAACGGCAAGGCGGCCCGGGTGGAGCTGAAGGCGTATCAGACCACCTCTAACCGCCGCAAGCTCACCGGCGCGTACTCCGATAAAGCCCCGCTGGCCTGTATCCGCCGGCTGGACGAGGACTGCGAGCTGGCGGTCTATTCCAACGAGCCCCGCTGCCTGATTTTCCACACGGCGCTGCTGGCGCCGAAGACCACCCGTTCCGCACAGGGCGTGGCGGTGATGACGCTGAAGCCGAAATACCATCTGGAGTCGGTGCGGCTCTCCGATGAGACCGCCATTACCAACCGGACCCGTTACCGGGTGCGGGCGATTCCCGCCGCCGGGGCCTTAGTAAAAGAGGAGGACTCCGAGGACCAGCAGATCAGTCTGCTGTAAAGAGCGTGTACCTTCCGCATGGTAGTCGGACGCCTCTGCGGCATAAAAGACAAACAGACAATGAGGGGGAGAAGCTTTTGAAAAGGCAACTGAAAAGCTATGCCATCATAGCGCTGGGTGCGGTGATTTTCGCGCTGGCCTTTGACTGGTTCTTTGCGGCAAATGCCGTAGGCATGGGCGGCATCACAGGTCTGGCGCAGGCCATCAATGTCCTGCTGCCGGTGCTGCCGGTGGGTATTTTGACAATTCTGCTGAATATCCCGCTGTTTCTGGCGGGCTGGCGGTTCATCGGCTTCCATCTGCTGTCCTCCTCACTGTTTGCCATGGCGGTCAGCTCTCTTGCCATGGACGGAATTGCCCTGTTTTATACCTTTCCGCCCATGGATTCCATGCTGGCCGCAGTCTGCGGCGGCGCCATGATGGGAACGGGCCTTGGCATTGTATTCTCACAGGGGGCCACCACCGGCGGCACGGACATCGTGGCCCGCCTGCTGAAGCTGAAATTTCCGTGGCTTCCCATGGGCAAGCTGATACTAATCCCGGATGGTGTGGTACTGGCATTGACGGCCATCGCCTTTCAGCGGTTGGAAACGGCTCTCTATGGTGCGGTGGCCCTGTATGTGTCCAGCAAGGTTATGGACACGGTGCTCTACGGCATGAACGCCTCTAAGGTGGCGTACATCATTTCCGATGACTGGAAGGCGGTGGCAGACGCTATTTTGGCCTATGACCGGGGTGTGACCATTCTCAATGCCGCCGGGGCCTACACCGGCGCGGAAAAGCACGTTTTGCTGGTGGCGTTTCGTCAGCGGGAGATCGTGGAGATCAAGCGGCGCGTCCATGCCATTGACCCCGGCGCGTTTTTGATCGTCTGCGACGCCCATGAGGTCTTGGGCGAGGGCTTCCGGAAATATCAGAAGGAAGAGCTGTAAAGGAGAAGGGGCTATGACGGATTTTTCAAGGGTAAAACAGAATTTGGAGGCCCGGGGCTTCCGCGTCAGTGTATTCGCCACGGCGGCGGAGGCGGCGGACTATCTGGACAGCGCCATTGACAATACCTCCGTGGGCTTCGGAGGCTCCGTGACACTGGAGCAGATGGGTCTTTATGAGCGGCTGGAGCGGCATGACCGGGTCAACTGGCACTGGCGGCCCACGGTTGACGGAGCAGACGCCCGGCAGGCGGCCATGACGGCGGAGCATTACATTACCTCGGTAAACGGTCTTGCGGAAACAGGAGAGCTCATCAATATCGACGGTACCGGCAACCGCGTGGCATCCACACTGTACGGTCATAAAAAGGTCTGGTTCGTGGTGGGCCGGAACAAGCTGGCTCCCACGTATGAGGAGGCCCTCTGGCGGGCGCGGAATATTGCCGCGCCGAAGAACGCCCAGCGTCTGAAGCGGAAAACGCCCTGTGCGGTCAAGGCTGACCACTGCTATGACTGCAAGAGCCCGGAGCGCATCTGCCGGGGACTGGTGGTGCTGTGGGAGGCCATTGGCAGCATGGAGATGGAAGTGGTCCTCGTAGACGAGGCGCTTGGCTATTAAAATCGAACGGAGGGGACGCGGATGAAGGGTCAACGGTTGGCGGCGGCAGGGCTGGCGCTATGCCTGCTGACAGGCTGCGCCCCCTTGCTGGAGCGCTCCTATACCGTCTCAGAGCCCCATAGCAGCAAGCTCTGGGAGAGTGAGGCGGCGGGGACGCTTCGGGCGGAAAATCATCAGGACATTGTCAATGACCTGCTGATTTTGATCGGCCAGCACACGGAAAGCGCCGTGCTGCGCCTATACGGTTTTGAGGACGATCAGGCTGCCATGGAGCAGATGGATCAGGCCATGCTGGAGGTCCAGCAGGAAACGCCGCTGGGGGCCTATGCCGTGGAGTATATCACCGCTGTGGAGCAGCCCCAGCGGAGCTGCTATGAGATGAACGTCCAGATCAGCTACCGCCGCAGCGCCGAGCAGGTGCAGACCATTGTAAACGCTACCAGCCCCAGCGCTCTGCATGATCTGCTGACAGCGGCGCTGGACGGGGACCGGGCGGAGTTGGTGGTCCGCGTGAGCTATTGGCAGGCAGACAGCCGCGAAAAGGTGGAGCAGGCACTCACGCAGGTTCGGCAGGAGCGCGGCGTCCCGGTGGAGACCGTGTGGCTGGTGCATTATTACCCGGAAACGGACCCGGTGGGAATTGTGGAATTTCTGCTGAAGCCGGATGAGGAGACGCTGGCGGCGGAGCAGACTGCGGCAGAACCGGCAGCCAATGAATTACCGGAAGAAAAAACGGAAAAATAGGAAAAACCTCTTGACAGAAACGAGCGTGCTTGCTATAATAACTACTGTTCTTGCGGGCTTAGCTCATCTGGTAGAGCGCCACCTTGCCAAGGTGGAGGTAGCGAGTTCGAGCCTCGTAGCCCGCTCCAGAGTAAATCAGGACATCCGATTTGGATGCCCTGATTTTTTCGTTAGACGAAAAGAACTCGATACCGACACCCATGCGCGAAGCGCAATTGGATCAGAGGTGAGGCAGGGTTCCTGCGAATTGCGTTCCGCAATTCGCGGGATGCCGGGAAGCGAGTTCGAGCCTCGTAGCCCGCTCCAAAAAAGAAACACCACCCATTGGGTGGTGTTTCCTTTTTTGGAGCGGGCAAGTTTGCTTCGCAAACTTATCCTGCGGGGGGGATTAAAAAGCAGGGGAAACAGGCGATGCGCCGCCAGTGGCGGAAGAAGCGAGCCTGTTTCGAGGAAGCGGCGCTGTTTGTGGTTTTCAAAAGGCCACAAACAGCAATGCCGTGACGGTGTTCACCCGGCTAAGGTTTCCCCTGCAAACATCCCTGTCCTTGCGGACAACAGAAAGTATAGTATTTTTGGATTGCCGCTGATAGAAGTACGAACTCGCTGTCTCCACCTCAACACGTGAAGTGTGTTTTAAATCATGGAGGCCGGCAGGGTTCCTGTGAATTGCCAACGGCAATTCGTGGGATACCGGGAAGCGAGTTCGAGCCTCGGTTTTTGCAAACATCTTCTTCCCTTGCGGTGCGTGCAACTCTGTGCATCCGTTACCTTTACCCGTGTGCGGAGCGCACTTGAATCAGGGAGATCTGGTAGGGTTCTGCATCATCCTCACAAGCTCCATAGCCCGCGGCGCTGCCTTCCGGCAGCGCCTTGCTCATTCCGCTGTTCGCCCTCTCCCCACTGAAATCGCTGCGCTGGGTTTCAGCGGGGGACTCCGTCGCAGTGATTCGTAGGATGTTGGAAATGAGTTCGGACCTTGTTCCGCAATCCGCATACGGAAATGCCAAGAATTCGTTTAAAAACGCAAAAATAACAGCAGAGCATCCAACTGGATGCTCTGCTGTTATTTTTATAGGGGTAGGTATCTCTGCTTTACAGCTTTGCCAGCGCCTGATCGAAATCGTTCAGCAGGTCATCGGTGTCCTCAAGGCCGGAGGAGAGGCGAATCTGGCCCATGGTGATGCCAATAGCCGCCAGCTCGTCAGGGCTGAGATCGCGATGAGAGGCTCTGGGGGGATAGGTCAGCGTGGTGCCGACACCGGCCAGCGTGGGAACAAAGCGGACCAGCTGCAGATTGCTGATGAGCTTGTCGATCTCTTTCTGACCGCCCTTGAAGTTCACGCAGAGCATACCGCCGTAGCCGTTGCCCTCGAACTGCTTGTCGGCCAGCGCCTTGCTGGGAGAGGACTCCAGACCGGGATAATAAACCTTTTCCACCTTGGGATGGCTCTCAAAGAACTTGGCCAGCGCCATGCCGTTTTCCGCCATCTTCTTAACACGCAGAGGCAGGGTCCGCAGGCTCCGGGCCAGCAGCCAGGACTCCGTAGCGCCCAGATTGGCACCGTAGAGGCCGAGGTAGAAGCTCAGAGACTTGATGATCTCCTCGGAGCCGACCACCGCGCCGCCTACCAGATCATCATGGCCGCCGAGATACTTGGTGGCGCTGTAGATTACAAGGTCGGCACCGAACTTGATGGGCTTTGCGATGATGGAGGTGGCAAAGGTGTTGTCGATGAACAGCTTTGCGCCGTGGGCGTGGGCGACATCCGCCAGATGCTGAATATCGGGTACGCTCATCAGAGGATTGGCGATGGTCTCGCCGTACACCAGCTTGGTGTTGGGACGCATATAGTCCGCAACATCCTGCGTGTTGAAGTCGATGAAGGTGGTCTCCACGCCCCAGCGCTTCAGCTCGTGCTTGAGGTAGTAGAACGCCTCGCCGTAGATGATGGGGGAGGCCACGATGTGGTCACCGGGCTTCACCGTTGCCAGAATGGAGGTGGTGATGGCCGCCATGCCGGAGGAAAACACCAGACCCTTCTCGCCGCCCTCGCCGACCGCCAGAATTTGAGAGGTGGCGTCGGCGTTGGGGTTGCCAAGACGGAAATAGGCATAGCCGGGAGCGCCCTCGTCGCAAATCTTATCAATGGGATCAATGGAGTCGAAAATGTAGGCAGAGGACAGATAGATGGGGAAGGTCTCCGGCACTGTCAGCGCCTTGTTCAGCTCGTAGCACAGCTCACCGTTGCCGGTGTGGACGTATTTGGTTGCGTCGCCCTTTTCAATAGACATATAATCCTCCTTACGCGCTTTGCGCGTTCCAATTAAAATGCGGTATCAGATTTTTTCAGAAACTCACGCGAAATCAGGTCTCCGTGCGGCCCTTGCCCTTTCCGGCGATGAGACCGACGATGAAGCCCACCACAGCGGGAACGATCCAGCCGAAGCCCAGAGCATAGAGGGGGATGTGGTTCATAACGGGATCGAGGAAGCCGAAGCCGTACTCGTGGAGCAGGTCCAGAATGGCGTACACCACGGTGAAATACACAGCGCCCTTAAATGCGCCGTCATTGGGAATCTTCTTCTCGAAGATGCCCAGAATGGTCATTACCAGCGTGATGGGATAGAAGAAGGAGAACCAGGGGGAGGTCAGGCTCACGATGGTATCCAGACCGAAGCTGGCGACGATGGTGGTGACGATAGGGACGATCATGACCAGAACCTTATAGGACAGCTTGCCGTGGGTGGCGGTCTCATAGAAATCTGCCACTGCGGTGATCTGGCTGATGGCGGTGGTGAGGCAGGCCAGCACCACGGACAGGCACAGGCCGTAAATCGCGATCTGGCCGCCGCTGGAGCGGATGATCGCCAGCAGGAGGTTGGCGTTGCTGATGCTGTCGGGCGTGTACTCGGTGCTGACGCAGGCGCCCATATACAGCAGACCGCCATAGACGATAGCCAGGCAGACGGCGGCAATCAGGCAGGCCCGGACATGGGCCTTGCGGAAGGCTTCACCCTCGTAGCCCTTGCGCTTGATGCTGTCAAAGAACACGCCGGCAGCCAGAAAGGACACCAGAACGTCGCCAGTGCTGTAGCCGCCGAGGAAGCTGTTGACAAATGCGTTGTCCACAGAGGCGGCGCCGGGAGTACCGATGGGGCTGACAGCGCCCTTGACCACCAGAATGAACAGGATGATGGTCATAACAGGAGTCAAAATCTTGCCCACATTGTCCAAAGCGGTACCGCGGTCCTTAGCGAACAGGAACGCGATGGCAAAGTAGATGATGACGAACACCAGATACGGTGCGCCGGGCCAGATGCCCTGCAGGCCCATCTCAATGCCGACGGCTGCGGTTCTGGGGATGGACACGCAGCAGCAGAGGATCATGATGGCGCCGATCATGACGGTGTAGAACTTCTTGTTCACATGGTCGGAGATTTTCTGGACAGAGCCGCACATACCCAGCACAATGATAGCCAGAATGGGCAGACCCACGCCGGAGGCCAGCATACCGATCATGCCGCTGAGCCAGTTGCTGCCGCTTTGCAGGCCCAGCATCGGCGGGAAGATCAGGTTGCCCGCGCCGAAGTAGGAGGCGAAGAACGCCAGACCTACGAATAGGACGTCTGTGAATTTGATTTTTTTCTCTTGCATAAATAAGTTCCTCCCTATTTTCCTATTTTGCACACTGAAAAACTGAGAACCGCTTGCTGACTTTTATGATAGCGGCTGAAATCGCGTTTGTCCAATAAACCGATGTTATGAACTGCAATTACTTTTGTATATATCGACCTATAATCACCTGTTTTTTAAAAACTGTTGTTTAGTATCACGAAAATGTTTGTTTTTTTAAAACAGACCATTTTGCTATGATTATAGTTGCACATTTTGGAATTCTTGTGCTATAATACAAGAAATCCATCGAAAAACGAGGAAAGGTTGGCGATTTGTCATGACGCTTCTTCAGTTGAAATACATTTCCACGGTGGCTAAATACGGCTCTTTCTGTAAAGCAGCCCAAGCGCTGTACGTATCACAGCCCGGAATCAGCAAAATGGTCTGTGCGCTGGAGGAGGAACTGGGAATTACCATTTTTGTCCGCTCCGCTGCCGGCATCACCTTGACGGCGGAAGGCCGGGAGCTGCTGAATATGGGGGAGCGGCTGCTGAAGGACGCCGAGCATATCTCCCGGCACTTTACGCAGGACATGGGTAAGACCCATGAGACCCTCAGCGTCAGCAGCCAGCATTATTGCTTTGTGATTGATGCCCTGATGGATTACCAGCGCGCCAGCAAAAAAGATGACTATACTTATAAGCTGTTAGTGGGACAGGGGCCGGAGGTCATCCAGCAGGTGTCGGACAAGACCACAGAGCTGGGCGTCCTCTTTATCAGTGACCGCAGCCGCAAGCACATGAACCGTGTTTTTGGGGACAACCATTTGGAATTTCACCCGCTGGTCAACAGCAAGCCATATGTGTTCATCCACGAAACCCATCCGCTGGCAAAAAAGTCTGTGCTGACGCTGGAGGAGCTGCAGCCCTATCCCTGCATCATGTATGAGCTGGACTCCGATTCTCCCTCCGTTTTGCAGGAGGAAATGCTGCTGCCGGACTTTTATCCCCGGAAGGTGAACATCATCAGCGGCCTTTACCAAAGCATGATGGTCATGAAAGAGTGTCAGGGCTATGATTTGGGGACCGGCACGGTCTCTGCCGGAAACCGAGAGCTGGGCGTTGTAAAGCGGCCCATCGTGGGCTATGATGATGTGATCACCATCGGCTGGATTTGCCAGAAGGGCCATACGCTGTCCCGGCCGGCGGAGGAGCTTGTCAAGCTGCTCCAGCGCCACTGCTGCGATGTGCCGGAGACCTGAATGGAAAAATAATTGGTTATGACCGGCAATAACATCACGGTATTTCCGTAACCCCTGTGATTTGTGCTATGCTTTTCTCAACCAAAATGGTAGGTTTTAGAAAAACCGCACAAATTTTAGGAGGTATACACATGAGCCAGTTAGTTTTGAAGCATCCTGACCTGAAGCATGAGGAATTGAAGTTCAACACCGTAGAAGTCCACGCCGGTGAGCCCCGGGATATGTACGGCGCTTTAATTCCTCCCATCTACCAGACGTCCACCTTCTATTTTGACTCCACGGACGATGCTGTGAAGGCCTGTGACGATTACGCCGAGAGCTTCGCCTACAGCCGCATCACCAACCCCTCTGTGGATTATCTGGAGCAGAAGCTGGCCGCGCTGGAGCATGGCAAGGGCGCTGTGGCCTACGCTTCCGGCATGGGCGCTGTTTCCGGCGCGATTTTCGCTCTGCTCAAGGCCGGCGACCACGCCATCTTCACCAAGGCCAAGTATTCCGGCACGGAGGACGTGACCAGTGACTGGCTGCCTCGCTTCGGGATCGCCCACGATACCTTTGACGCCGCTGACCTCAGCCAGTTGGAAAAGCTCATTAAGCCCAACACCAAGCTGATCTATGTGGAGTCTCCCGCTAACCCCACCATGGTGCTGGTAGACATTGCCGCCGTGGTGGAGATCGCCCATAAGCACGGCATTAAGGTCTTTATCGACAACACCTTCGCCACTCCCTACAATACCACCCCGCTGGATCTGGGCGTGGATGTGGTCATCCACAGCCTCACCAAATACATCGGCGGCCACGGCGATCTGCTGGGCGGCGCGGTTGTTTCCAACGATGAGCAGTTCCTGCGCGAGTGCCGCTTGGGTACGTTGATGCATTTCGGCTCCGTCATGGCGCCCTTCACCGCATTTCTGGTGTGCCGCGGCCTCAAGACGCTGGGCGTCCGCATGAAGCAGTACAACGAGAGCGCTCTGAAGATCGCCAAGTGGCTGGAGGCCAATCCGAAGATCGAGACCGTCCGCTATCCCTTCCTGGAATCCAATCCCCAGTACACCATTGCCAAGAAGCAAATGAAGGGCGGAGGCGGCATGATCTCCTTTGACGTGGTCGGCGGTCTGGAGGCCGGTAAGAAGTTCATCAACAGCCTGAAGCTCTGCACGCTGGCCGTGTCTCTGGGTGATACGGAAACGCTGGTGGAGCAGGCTGCCGCCATGACCCACACCATGATTCCCAAGGAGATCCGCGAGGCGGCCGGTATTACCGATGGTATGATTCGTATGTCCGTTGGTCTGGAGGACCCGGACGATATCATCGCCGATCTGAAGCAGGCGCTGGGCGACTAAGTTCAACTGTCTACACTTTTCTCCATATCTCCATATCCCCTTCTCTTTTGAAAAAGAAGCACGCCTCCGGACAATCCCGGGGGCGTGTTTCTTATTATATAAAGCAAATTTTTGCTTTTTAAACTATCCACACAAAGCATTGTTCCCCAAGAAGCGCAGACAGCGGTGAACATTTTGCTCACCGCTGTCCGCGTATGCCTCACTGCGGCATCCGCCGCCTGAAAAGGAGGTTATTTCCCCTGATTTGCCCGGTAAAGGAACGTAACGATCTGGGCGCGGGTGCAGGTATTGCCGGACAGAAGCTGTGTGCCGCTGCCCTGCATGATGCCCTGGCTCAGTGCCCAATTCATGGCGGACACCGCATAACCGGGTACGGAGGCGGCGTCCGCAAAGCCGGAGATCAGGTCTGCCAGCGTCACAGCGTCCATCCCGCTGGCTACCGCATAGCGGAATAGGAATGCAACTGCCTGTGCGCGAGTGCAAGCCGCGTCCGGGCCGAAGGTGATATCACCGATACCGGTGGTGATGCCCTCGCTCAGTGCCCAGCGGACAGCTTCGCCGTAGTACGCGTCCTCGGCAACATCTGTCATGTTCATAGCGTAGTTCACCACAGGAGATCCGGCAGCACGCCACAGGAAAGTGACGATCTGACCTCGGGTGCAGGGCTGGTTCGGTGCAAAGAGGCTGTTACCAACGCCGCCGGTGATGCCGTTGTCCACGGCCCATTTCACCGCGTCATAATAGTACGCGCCGTTGGGCACGTCATAGAAGAAGTTCAGAACGCTGTTGTCCTCCATGAAGGTAACCTTGGCCTCAACTCTGCTGCCGGGCATGGTGAAGGTGTATTTCCCATTGCCCCTGTCAGTGAGCTTGAGGTCATTTCCGTTCCTGTCGGTGACGGAAATGGTTTCCAGCACATAGCCGCTGTCGGGTTTCACCGTGATCGTCACGGTGCTGCCCGCAGAGGCGTTCCTCGGGCTGACCGTCACGCTGCCGTTCTCCGCAGCCGGCGCGCTGACGGCATAGGTCG
>OJSD01004181.1_pt1 | contig 10720 bp, 10 predicted proteins | sample 1599391 | NCBI WGS metagenome assembly OJSD01 (sample SAMN04168656, study PRJEB22393) | human gut metagenome | biome: human gut microbiome; feature: stool | host: Homo sapiens | collected 2014-03-17 | reverse complement strand
AAAGAGTGTAACCCTTTTTTGAAGACCCCCGTTTTGTAGTGTTTATTGATTTTAGGGAAAGTAACAGTTTGTTGGAGAATGTAAATATGGAAGAACAAAAAAACGGACAAGAATCAGGAAAACAGGGGCAAAAGCCTCATAAGAGAAGAAAGCGTTATTCCGGGACGCATCCGAAAAAGTACGAAGAAAAATATAAGGAATTAAATTTATTCGAAAAAATGAATTTCATAAATACAGCCTATGAAATTTTAAACTTTTCCTCGAGCAAAATGTATTTATTTTGAGTAAAATGATAGATTATTCAGTGATATGAAAGGAGTATATAATGAGTAAAGAAGCAGAGTTAATTCTAAAGGCGTTTATTAATGAGGCACATGGTGAAATTGTTGATTTTATGGAGGTTACACCAAAATTACTGAATATGTCAGAAAATGTGTTTTATGCAGCATTGAAAGAGCTTGAAGATACCGGGTGTGTAAAAAATATTTTGTGGGGAAATGATGGAGAATGTTTGTATGATGACATTAAAATAGAAACAGATAATTTTAAAATGAAATAAATTTATATTCAAAAATGTCAATTACCGTTTGGGTGATTGACATTTTTTAGAAAGACAGGTGAAACATAAGAATTAAAGCAGAGCCGGGAGGCTCTTATTTTTATACTAAATTTTAAGAATTGTGTCGGCGCAACACCGGAGAAAGGAAAAAACAATGAAAGAAAATTACATTAAAGCATTATTTACAGCAATCTTTGCACTGATCAGCTCCATTTTGGGAGTTTTGACAGTGCCAGTTCTCCTGATGGTGGCCTGCAACGTCCTTGACTATGCCACCGGCCTTATGGCATCCACATACAGATCTGAGGACATCAACTCATATAAAAGCATCCGTGGAATTATGAAAAAGGTGTGTATGTGGCTTTTGGTAATCGTGGGAGCAATCATTGACCAGCTTCTTTTATATGCGTCCCAGACTGCAGGTATCACATTACCATTTACATTCCTGGTAGCCTGTATTGTAGCAATCTGGATTATCTGCAACGAGATCATCAGCATTCTGGAGAATATCAAAGATATGGGAGTAACAATCCCGGCATTCCTGATTCCACTTGTAACACATGTAAAATCTCAGGTGGAAGATAAAGTAAATATCGATACAGAAAAAGAGGATTCAGAGGGCGAGTGATCGTCCTCTTTTCTTATCAGTAAAGGAGAAACAATATGCTAAAAATCATGGGTAAATCCCAGGCAAGCATTGAACAGATGAGAACCTATATTAAGGAGGTTAATCCGCAGGTACCGGATTCCGTAGTAAAGATGATTCCTTTATACATTGCCGAAGGAACAGTCGAAGGAGTTCGCGGTGATATTGCTTTTGCCCAGTCCTGCTTGGAAACCGGAGACTTTACCTTTTTTAATTCTGCGGTGACATTCAATCAGAACAATTTTTGTGGCCTGGGTGTAACCAAAACGGGCATGAAAGGCAACAGTTTCAAGACACCAGCGGAAGGAATTCGGGCACAGATCCAGCATCTGCAGGCTTATGCCTCTACAGACAAACTGCAGAATCGTTGTGTAGATCCGCGTTACACATACGTCAACAGAGGTTGTGCGGAATATGTCGAGCATCTCGGCACGCATGAAAACCCGAAGAGCCAGGTCTGGGCATCCGGACAGAACTACGGCCAGAAGATCATTAACATTCTGAACAGCATATTATCAATTAAGACAGAGAAGGAGAATGATATTATGAATATCAATACAAGTTTTATCAGCAATAACAACAGCTATGCAGGTCAGACACCGGTGTATATTGTTATTCACAACACAGATAACTATGCAAAGGGAGCAAATGCAAAAGCACACGCAAAGGCCCAGCATGATGGAAATTTTAAAGGCTATTCCGCGCATGTATTCGTTGATGATACAGAAGCATACCAGGCACTTCCGTATGATCGTGGCGCGTGGCATGTAGGAGTTAATTATGGCGGCCGTTTGTTCGGGACAGTCAACAACAGAAATGCGGTAGGAATCGAGATGTGCGTCCAGGAGGGCTACAATTACGAGAAAGCATTCCAGAATACAGTCCAGGTATGCAAACAGATCATGAAACAGCTGGGAATCCCGTCAGACAGAGTTGTACAGCATTATGATGTATGCGCCAAGAACTGCCCGTCAGCAATCCGGGCCAAGGGTGACTGGAATCGTTTCAAGCAGCTGATCGGAGCCAAGACCACCACGGCAACAGTAGATAAATACTACCGCACAAGAAAATCCTGGGCTGACAGTAAGAGCCAGATCGGAGCATATAAGAGTCTTGAAAATGCAAAGAAAGAATGGAAAGAAGGCTACACCATCTACGACTGGAACGGAAAAGCGGTGTATCCGGTGGAAAAGACAAGTGCAATAACACTGACAAAAGAAATTAAAGTTCAGCTTCCGGTTATTAAAAAAGGCAGTTCCGGAGCAGCAGTATCTTCCCTGCAGGCCGTGCTTGGTGTTGAAGTAGACGGTTCTTTCGGAAACGATACAGAAACATCTTTGAAAGTATTCCAGAAAAACGTTGCTATTACTGCAGATGGCTCATGCGGAACAGACACCTGGACAAAGGTGTTTGAGCACATGAAGGCCAACACAAAATAAGTATAAGAACAGGTAAGAATGAAACGATAGCTAACAAATAGCTAACATCATGCGGAAAAAGCATGAAAATAAAGGAACAGCTGTTTCCGTACAGGAAGCTGCTGACGCTGGCAAATTCTGATTTCAGATAACGAAAAATAGTGAGAAAGGCTGTAAACCTTAGGGTTTATGGCCTTTTTCTTTTTGCTCTGCAATAGAAAAAAATATTCTCAAAAAGTGCGAAAAAACAGCAATAGCGAACACGTAGCTAACATTTTTGGGGAATTTATGAAATATTTTTTGGAGAAATTCATAAAATAAATCAAAGCGGCAGGGGAGATACTGAGAATATTTATGGAAGCGCTTGTGGATTATATTAAACCAGAATTGCTGATCACAGCGATCGCTTTGTATTTTATGGGGATCGCACTGAAGGAGGCTCAGGCTGTGAAGGACAAATATATTCCGCTGATACTGGGGTGTGCAGGGATCCTTATATGCGGAATTTATGTTTTTGCTACCTGTTCCTGTAAAAATGCACAGGATATTGCAATGGCAGTATTTACATCCACGACACAGGGAGTCCTGGTGGCGGGGCTTTCTACATATGTGAACCAGCTGATCAAACAGCTGGAAAAAGATGAATAATGGATTTTGTAAGGTAGTTTCAGATACTTGCAGCAGCTGCAGGAATTTATGTGCCAGAAGAAAGCCGTTCAGAACAGGATGCAGGTAATTGGCGGAAATGCCATAATTGAGAGTAGGAGAAAATATATCATAAAAAGGAAGGATACATCATGCATGAGCAGATGTATCCTTCCTTTTTGAATTGGTTATTTATGCATTTTTCAGTGCCTGATCCAGATCTTTGATAATATCATCTACATTTTCGATACCAATGGAAAGACGGATCATTCCGGGAGAAACTCCTGCTTCAACCAGCTGCTCGTCGTTCATCTGACGGTGGGTATGGCTGGCTGGGTGAAGGACCATAGTGATGGAAGCAGCAACATGAGTTGCGATGGTGGCAAGCTTCAGACTGTCCATAAAACGGACTGCTGCATCACGGCCACCGGTCAGTTCAAAGGAGATAACGCCGCAGGTACGGCCATCCTTCATATATTTCTGAGCCAGTGCGTGATATTTATCCTCCGGAAGTCCTGCATAATTTACATGAGAAACCTTTTCGTGTGCGTTTAGGTATTCTGCGATCTTCTGGGCATTGGAGCAATGGCGTTCAACACGCAGTGGAAGCGTTTCCAGGCCGAGGTTCAGAAGGAAGCAGTTCATCGGAGACGGAATAGAGCCCAGATCACGCATCAGCTGGGAAGTAGCCTTAGTGATGTAAGCTTTTTTTCCGAACTGCTTTGTATAGACAACACCGTGATAGGATTCATCCGGCTCTGTCAGGCCGTGATATTTATGGCCATAGGCATCCCAGTCGAAGTTACCGCTGTCGACAATGGCGCCACCTACCTGAACGGCATGCCCGTCCATATATTTGGTGGTGGAGTGGGTAACGATATCTGCACCCCACTCGAAGGGACGGCAGTTTACCGGTGTGGCAAAGGTATTATCCACAATAAGAGGCACGCCGTTCTGGTGTGCAACGTGTGCAAATTTCTCGATGTCCAAGACGACCAGAGCTGGATTGGCGATGGTTTCTGCAAAGAGAACCTTTGTGTTCGGTTTAAATGCGGCAGCAATCTCTTCTTCTGTTGCATCGGTATCAACAAAGGTGCAGTCAATGCCAAGCTTCTTGAAGGTGACGGCAAGAAGGTTGAAGGTTCCTCCGTAAATGGTAGAAGCGGCAACAACGTGATCGCCTGCCTCACAGATATTAAATACTGCGTAGAAGTTGGCTGCCTGTCCGGAAGAAGTCAGGATCGCAGCAACACCGCCTTCCAGATCTGCAATCTTTGCAGCTACGGCATCGTTGGTCGGGTTCTGGAGACGGGTGTAAAAATATCCGTCTGCCTTCAGATCAAATAACTGGCCCATTTCGTCAGTGGTGTCATATTTGTAAGTAGTGCTCTGATAGACAGGAAGTGCACAGGGCTCGCCCTTGGATGGGGTATAGCCGGAGTGGATACATTTAGTTTCTAAATTATAGTCGCTCATAGGGATAAGTCCTTTCTGCTGTGTTTTTCGTATGAATTTAACCGAATCAGGGAAGCCTGCCTGCGTTTCAGGGATTTCTGAGAGAATCTTTGATCCTTGCAGTTCGGCTAAATAAAGTATGAAAAATGCATTTGTGTATTTTAAATAAAGCTACATATAAGTATAACTCTTTATGTGTTGAAATACAACAATATTCTACATAAACTCCACTGTGGTATAAGGGAAATGAAATGTTGCGTTCTGGTGCACATAATAAAATGCTACATGATCAACGTTCGTAATAAGCATAGTAAGTCATTTTATATATGCGGAAATTTGAGCGAAGGTCGGAAAAATACTGTAAAACAAACAAAATATGTGAATAAAGTAACAAATAGTGAAAATCGCATAAAAACAAAATGGATATTTTGTACAAAAAAGATATTACGTTCACGTGCACAAGATGATAATATAACATCATCAAAAAGAACACAAAAACAGAAAACAATAAACAATAAAAAATGAACGGAGGAATTTAAAATGTTAAGAGTAGGAGTTATCGGATGCGGCGGAATGGGAAGAGATCATATCAGAAGACTGACAGAGAAGATCCAGGGAGCAGAAGTAGTAGCTGTTTCCGATGTATTTGAGGAAAGTGCCAAGAAAGCAGCCGAGATCTGCGGAGCAAAAGTCTATGCAGACAGTAAGGAGCTCATCAATGCAGAGAACGTAGATGCAGTATTTATCGTATCTCCGGGCTTCGCACATGTAGATTCTCTTCTTCAGGCGATCGAGGCCGGCAAGAGGATTTTCTGTGAGAAACCATTATGTACAACTGCTGAGGACTGCCTGAAAGTAGTAAAGGCAGAGGAGGCAGCCGGCAAACATCTCATCCAGCTTGGATTTATGAGACGCTATGACAAGGGATATCAGCAGATCAAGGAAGCACTTGCAACCGGAGAATACGGCGAGCCGCTGATCCTTCACTGTACACACAGAAATCCAGAGGTAGGTACCAATTACAATACACCAATGGCTGTGCACGATACCGCAATCCATGAGATCGATGTCCTTCACTGGCTTGTAGATGATGAGTATGAATCAGCACAGGTAGTAATGCCAAGAGTGACGAAATATTCCCACTCTGAGCTGAAGGATCCGCAGATCATGATGCTCCGTACTAAAAAAGGTGTATGCATTGATGTAGAAGTATTTGTAAACTGCAAGTTTGGATATGACATCAACTGTGAAGTTGTATGTGAGGACGGTGCACTGAAAATGGCACAGCCGGCTTATCCGTCTATCCGCAAGAATGCGGCAGTGTCCACTGCTATTGACACAGACTGCTTCGTAAGATTTAAAGACGCTTATGATAAAGAGGTTCAGGACTGGGTTGATAACGCAGAGGCAGGAGTGATCACAGGACCGAATGCATGGGATGGATACCTGGCAGCGATCACAGCAGATGCTCTTGTAAAAGCGCAGGAAACCGGACAGATCGAGAAAATCGTTTCAGCAGTTGAGAAGCCGGAATTTTATAAATAAATATATTTTACGAGCTCTACCTCATCAAGTGTGAGTTATCATACCAACTTATTGCTACAGACTTCCCCAATGAGTCTGCGGCGGCAGTTACCGGCAGGATCCGATTCCGCTTCGGCTTTGTTGAAAATGCAGTGGAAAACCTGCCGGTGAGATTAACTGGAAAAATTGGCTGAAAAGTAAAAACATATGGAGGGTATTGAAGATGAAATTAGGATTTAATGAAGCAACTGCACTGGAATGTAAAGGACAGTCTCTTATGGCAGACCTGGAGATGTGCGAGAAATATGGTTTTGATTATATTGAGATCCGCTTTGACTGCGTAAAGGACTATCTTAAAGAGCATACACTGGAAGAACTTGCAGACTGGTTTAAGAATCATCATCTGAAACCATGGGCATACAACACTCTGATCTTCTTTAACCAGAGAGATGAGGCAGGGGAAAAAGAGATTGACGAAGAAGTTGATTTTATCCTGAAGGTTTCCAAAGCGATCGGAATGAAAATGCTGATCACCGTTCCAAGCTTTGATGTAAAAGACAAATCTGTCAGTGAGATCAAAGAAGAAGCAGTTGCACGTCTTCGTTATCTTTCCGATAAGGTTGGCGCGGATATGAAGATCTCCTTGGAGTTCTGTGGTGCACCGAACTGCTCCATCAATCAGTTTGGAACAGCCTATGATGTGGTAAAAGCAGTAGACAGAGATAATGTAGGCGTTACCGTGGATACCTTCCATTTCCATGAGATGTGCTCCCGCCTTGAGGACCTGAGAGCTGCTGATGGCAAGAAGATTTTTGCATACCATTTAAATGACTGTGAGGATCTTCCGCTTGGCTCCTGCGGAGACGACAAGAGACTGTGGCCGGGTGAGGGTGTTGTAGATCATGCAGGAATCGCAGCTGCACTGAAGGAGATCGGTTTTGATGGCGTTTGCACCATCGAAGAGTTCCGTCCGGAATACTATGCAATGAGCCATGAGGACAACGTGAAAAAGGCTGCGGAAGTTACCAGAGACTTTGTGCAGAAATATTTCGGATAATTCATTCAGAAAGGTCCGACCTTAAACCGATAGGAGGTAGATACTATGGCTGGTAAGGGAATCCCTGAATTGTTGAATTACAAGCAGAAGGGGAAAGACTTGAATGAATTCATCAAGGTTCCGTTGTCGGAAAAGCTGGCATACTGTTTTGGTGATCCGGCACTGACCTTGATGTATACCATGACTACAACTCTGCTGATCTATTTTTATACCAACGTTGTTGGAATATCAGCAGGTGCGGTAGGAATGATCATGCTTTTGTCCCGTGTTTTTGATGGATTTTCCGATGTGCTGATGGGAACTATTATCGACCGGACTCATTCCAAGTATGGAAAAGCCAGGATCTGGATCTTAAGACTTGCGGTTCCTTATGCGCTGGCAGCGGTGCTTTTGTTCACCATGCCGCCAATGGGAAATATGGGAAAAATCATCTATGCTTTTGTTACCTATAATATCATGAATACGGTTGTATACACTGCTATCAGCCAGCCATTCCATGCACTGGGATCTCTGATGAGCCGTGACCGTCGTGACCGTGATGTGATCTGTAACATCCGCATGGTATTGTCGATCACAGCAAGTATGATCATTACTGCGTTCACACTGCCGCTGATCAATATCGTAGCGAATATTACCGGCAATCAGCAGATGGCCTGGATCCTAGTAACTGCCGGCTATGCGATCATTTCTGTCGGTGTACTTGTGAATACTTATATGGTCTGTACAGAGCGTGTTTCTGCAGCAAAACAGGAAAAGGAAGATATTCCTTTTGTGGAAGCATTTAAAGCAACCGTTACCAACCGGTATTTCCTTATCGCTCTGGGGCTGATGATCTTTTATACCGCATATCAGATTATTATCGGAACGGACCTTACTTATTACTGCCAGTATGTACTCGGAAATGTAGACCTCGTCATGCCTCTTTCCGCAGCTGAGAAACTGGCAACTGTGGCAGGAATTGCCCTTTTGCCGAAGGTGCTTCCCCGCTATGGAAAAAGAAATCTCATCTGTGTCGGCTGCATCCTGGGCGTTGCAGGACAGCTTCTGTTCCTGATGAATATTACCAGTGTTTCGCTTGGTGTTGTAACCTGTATCATGAGAGGTATCGGAATCGCCCCATTCTATGGTGTGCAGTATTCTCTTCCAAGCGATGCTATTGAGTATGGCCAGTGGAAAACAGGCAAGCGTGTGGAGGGTCTGATGTTCTCATCTATGAGCATGGGTCAGAAAGCCGGTTCCGGACTGACTTCTGCTATTATGGGAGGAATTCTTTCGGCGGCATACTTTGACGGAACAAAGGCGACAGCGGCAGAGCAGTCTGCAGAGGCAATCAGCGTGATCAAGGGATTTTATCTGTATGTTCCGATAGCAATCTGGGTAGTGATGTTTGTGATCGCAGCATGCTACCAGCTGGACAAAGTTTATGACAAAATGATGCGTGAACTGATCCAGCGAGAATCGGGAGAGGAAAGCGTCTCTGTGCCGGGCGAGATTCAGTCCATGCCGTTACCGGAAGCTTCCGGAAACCGGATCAACGTGGCAATTGGAAGACTGTATGGCAGCAGTGGAAGAAAGATTGCCGAGGATGTTGCAAAAGCACTGGACTGCAAGGTTTATGATCGTCAGATCATCTGTCTTATGGCAGAAAAGTTCGGTATGGAAAAAGCAGATCTGGAAAGTGTAAGGCAGTATCTGGATTCCTACAATTATGAGGATTCTGAGCTTACATTTTCCCCGTATGGACATTCATCGGCAGGTGCGGCAGCAGATTATACAGGTGTTCAGATGTTTGAGGTGCAGAGCCGGATCATCCGTGAGCTTTCTGAGAGAAGACCAGGTGTATTCCTGGGAAGATGTGCCAACTATGTGCTTCGTGGAGAGCCACATGCATACAGCTTTTTCGTTTATGCAGATGATGCTTACCGGGAAAAAGAGGGCCAAGAATATTATAAAGGCCAGTCTCTTGGAGAACTGAAGAAACGTGATCAGATTCGAAATGAATATTATGAGAAGTTTACCGGAATCCGCAGAGACGATCCCCATTATTACGATATGGTGATCAATGTATCCAAAACAGGTGTAGCCGGAGCGGCCAGCCTGATCCTGGATTATATCCGGAATAAAGAAGAGGAAAAAGGAGGGAATGCATCATGAAGATCGCATTTGACGTAGATGTTCTTGCAAAACAGATGGATATCAACCGTATGGTCCATCAGGTGGCGGACTGGGGATATAAATATATTGAACAGTCTCCGCATCCGAGGATCAATCCGTTCTATAAGCATCCGCTGTTTTCAAAAGAGTGTGAGCAGGAATACAGACAGGCTCTTAAAGAGACTGGCGTTGAGATTTCGTCCTTTATCGTGGTGTATCGCTGGTCTGGTCCGACGGAGGAACAGAGACAGTTTGCAGTTGCAAACTGGAAACGGATGATCCAGATCGCCGGAGATATGGGAGTGAAGGTTATCAATACAGAGCTTTCGGGTGATCCGAACCAGCAGGAAATCTGCAATGGAATGTGGTTTAGATCCATGGAGGAATTACTTCCGCTGATTGAGCGTGAGGGTATCCGTGTGGAGATCCAGTCTCATCCTTATGATTTCTGTGAGCTGAATAATGAGACCTGTGATATGGTGAAATCCTTCCGTTCTCCAAACCTTGGTTATGTGTATTCTTCTCCTCACGGCTTCTTCTACGATGAGGGCAAAGGAGATGTGCGGTCCATGCTGAAATATGCGGGAGATGAACTGACCCATGTACTTTTTGCGGATACCTTTAACCAGACCATGGACTGCAGATACATTTTAAATCCACCGTGGCTGAATGGTCGTGGAAAAGCGGATGTGACGGTGCATCAGCATCTTGCAATGGGTGAGGGTGATGTGGATTTTGATGGTATTTTTGAAACATTGAGAGAAATGGATTTTGCCAGCAAGCAGCTGAAACCGGATGCACCGAAAGCCGGCGGCGATAACATTGCCTGTGTTTCCATGTTTGGTTTTCCGGAAAAGATGGATAAGCAGGCACCGGAAGCAAGAGAGCGGATTGAGAGAGAACTGCTGGGGAAGTGATCGGGTGATCGCGGCAGATCAGAAAGAAAACTGCAATAAATGAGCAGCTGACAGTACGCAGAACGGTGAATAAGACTGATAAAATAATGAATGTGTGCAGAAACACGGTTTCCAGGATGAAAGTTTCATTGTGGAAACCGTGTTTTTTGATGCCTTTCTTTACAAAAAAACTTTACATATATCAAACAACTGTCTTGTCACATGTAAAGGACTGTGGTATTATGTGTAAGATGTTTTGAAAAAAGTTACATGTTAATAAAAAAGCAGATCAGAAGCATCTGCATAATAAAGACTAGTACAGCGAAAATTAAGTTTCTGCTATATTGACGCAGGATGATTTCTTCA
>OJSD01004139.1_pt1 | contig 10827 bp, 5 predicted proteins | sample 1599391 | NCBI WGS metagenome assembly OJSD01 (sample SAMN04168656, study PRJEB22393) | human gut metagenome | biome: human gut microbiome; feature: stool | host: Homo sapiens | collected 2014-03-17 | reverse complement strand
GCGACCACCGAGATCTACACTCTTTCCCTACACGACGCTCTTCCGATCTGATATTCCGGATACGATCCGCGGAACGTCTGCACGGCTTCGTCGGGATTGCCCACCAACAGCAGGCGCGTTCCGCGATTATGCAAGGCCTCAAGCAGGGCGAAACCAGCCAACGTCGCATCCTGGAAATCGTCGACGATCAGCATGTTTGGAATATCGGCATCCCGTATGTCAGACACGGCCTCGGTGGCGTCGATCATCAGTTGCGACGCATCAAGACGGTATTCGCCGGAATAGGCTGCACGAATCGCCGCATTGTATTCCTCACGCAGCGCGAAGGCGAGACGCCATTGGGTGCGCAGGCGTTCGCGACGCGCGTCAAGCTCGCCATTCCTGCTGGCCGCGCGGGCGATGAGCATGTTTTCAAGCTCCGGTTTCGCACCGATCTCGTTCATGCGTGCAAGCATGTCTCGCAATTGGTTGGCGAATGCGTCGGTGGAATCGTCGGCCACCAGTCCGGACCATTCGGAAACAGCGAAATAGACGCGCAGCAGATCGCAGGTGGCGCACTCGTCGCCATGCTGCCTATGTTCCACATGCGATGCAAGCACCTTGCGGATGATCACATCCTGTTCGGCGCCGTTCAACAGTTTCGGCAACGGTTTGCCCTGTGCGGATCTTGCGGCCGTCAGCAGGCGGAATGCGACGGCCGACAATGTGGTGACCGGTCGAGCCTGCGAAACCGCCGACAGTTCACGGATCGCGCGATCGCCCAACATGTCGGCGATCTGTCTGCCGGACACCGTCATCACGGCATTCGCATCACCATACAGCTTCATCGCGGCGATCAGCATGTCCAACGCAAACTCGGTTTTTCCACTGCGCGGCGCTCCCGCAACCAACGTGACGTGAGCAAGATCTTCCAAATCCATCATGCCTCCCAACACTACTAGTCTCGCCCTCCCTTACCTGACAAATCCGGCAATGGAGGAAACTCATGCTGGAAGGCTCGGTGGCCGCGAAAGGGCGGGACATGGGAACACCTCGGATGCCCGTCTTCGTATGCGGATATTCGACCCCTTACTGGTAGGTTTCCGGGTTGGTCTTCGGATAGCATGGCCTTCAGAGAAGGCAGTGAAAAGCATACGCATTACGAGGAAAGAGAGCATATGGAAGCCATGGATAGCATTCCCCCTCAAATCCCTGGGTACACATTCGCCCAGAAGTTGGGGTCCGGTTCCGAAGCGAACGTGTACTTGTATCAGCAGCTTTCCCCCAGCCGTCAGGTGGCCATCAAAGTCAGCAAGGGAATGCTCGACCCGCGCGCGGCGGCAAGATTCCGTTCCGAAGCGAACTTCATGGGCAAAATCTCATCACACCCTTACATTCTTTCGGTGTACGAAAGCGGCGTCACCGCCACAGGCAACGGCTACACCGTGTTCGAATACGCTCCGGGAGGCAATTACAAGACCTTCCTGGAATCCAACCGTCTCAACGCAGACCAGATGCTCACCGTCGGCATCAATCTGGCAAGCGCCCTTTCCACTGCGCATCGCGAAGGCATCATCCACCGCGACATCAAGCCCAGCAATATTCTCATCAACACGCACGGCATGCCCATGCTTTCCGATTTCGGCATCGCGAGAACGATTTACGGACGCCCCGGCATCGGCTACACCATCGCGTGGGCTCCGCCGGAAGTGCTTGCGAAGAACGGCGGAGGCAACGAATCCTCCGACATTTATTCTCTGGGGGCGACGCTGTTTGCCATGCTGACGGGCCAGTCGCCGTACGAATACGGCTATTCCGAAGCTCTTGGCGCAACCCGAGGCAAAGAACGCGGCACTCTACTGAGGAACATCATTCTCACCAATCCGCCACCCAAGCTCAACAGTCCGGATGTTCCTCCACAAGTGGAGCGGATCCTGCGCAAGGCGTTGAATGAAACGCCGGAGGACCGATATTATTCCGCATATGATTTCGCGCGCGACATGCAGCGTGTGCAGCAGGAATTGTATGGACATGCCACGCCGACCACGGTTGAGGGGGAACCGCCGTTCCCACAGAACCTGTATGCACAGTCGCAGGCGAACATTCAGGTTTCGCCAACTGCCCCAAAGCAGCGCAGCATTTGGGCCAAGCCTCTTACGATCGTTGTTTCGGTGGTCGCCGCGATTGCAGCCGTCGAGCTGGCGTTCGCGTATGTGATCATGCCGAATATGGATTCCGTCTCAGACAACAGCAGCGTGCAAATCAAGAATCCGGAAACGTATGATCCGGAGAACGATTCGCCTGATTCGGCCATCACCACCGGCAGTGTGCCCAGTGTCGAGAATCTGACCGGGTCATATTCCGCCGATGGCGGCAGTGTGCAGTTCACTTGGGCGAATCCCGACCCGCAGAACGGGGATTCATACGCATGGTCGATGGTCGGCGATGCTGGTGTTAATCCGAATACCCAGGGAACCACCACCACCGACACGCATATCAGCATCGAACCCGCCGACGGCTCGCAGACCTGCATTCAGGTGAGCCTCATCCGAGCCGACCGTCAGATGTCACAGAATCCTGCGATCGCGTGCGCAGCCAAACCATAAGCATCACAGCGCTTCATGACAGGGTTGGCCAACGGCATTATTCAATCGCAGGCGATGTCCGGAACGAACACAACGACCATCGAAACGCTCAAGGAAGAACCGAAAATGGGCAAACGCAAGAACGCAACCAATCAGTCGACACAATCGCACGAACGACAATTGCGCTTCGGACCGATGATGCGCAAACTGCTGTTGCCGTCGAGAAGCAGACGGTGGATCACACCGATCGTCATGCTGTTTCTGCTGCTGGGCATCATCGCAGGCGCGTTCATCGTCAGTTCGGTAACACAACAGCATGTACAACTTGACGACGGCACCGTGTGGATCACTTCGCTGAAGGACCGCAAGGCCGCACGATTCAATGCGAAAAACAAGGATGTGGACGCTGGAGTCTCGTCCACAGCCTCCCATTTCGACGTGGCCCAACATAATGGCAGCACCGTGATTTCCGAAGGTACGAAAGCCAGCAACATCGCAGCTTCCACAATCAGCGAGACCGGCAACACCGCCATCAAAACGGATATCGAAACCATTGTCGGAGGCGATACCGCATCGTTCATCAACGTCACAACCGGCAATGTGTGGGTGGGATCCGCTTCCGATGTGAAATCCGTCAATCCAACCACCGACAAGCCGAAAATGAAACTGGGATCCGGTGGAAAAATCACGGTGACGCATAACGGAACCGTGTACGGATATCGTGCTTCTGATGGCGCGGTGATGAGCATCGACAAGTCGCAAGGCGCGTGCGAGCAAGTTGGCACGATAGGAGGCGCACCGCATGCCGAATCGTTCACCGTCATCGGCGAAACCCCGGTCGTGGCGGCGAAAGGCACCGTGTATTGGCCGCAGGGAAGCGCAGCCATCAATCTGCAGGGCAGCATGACCTTGCAGGCCCCTTCCACGGACGGCAAACAAAACGGATGGGTGGCCGTGGCGACACCACGCGGGCTCGCAACGGTGAACCTCAGCACCAAGAAAGCCTCTGAAACACCAAATTCCGGCAAGGGCGAGCCCGCCCAGCCGGTATCCACAGGCGGATGCGTATTCGCCGCATGGGCGCAGAAAGCCAACAATTACGCCAAAGTATGCTCCGCCGACGGTTCGGACATGGCATTCGACACCCTGACCAACATCAACGCCACTTCGGAACTGATATTTCGCACCAACCATCGTCTGGTCATACTCAATGACGTGGTCAACGGCAACGTCTGGAATCCGCAGGAATCCACCAAAGTCATCAAAATCCAATGGAATAAGGTGGAAACCAAACAGTCGAAGCAACAGGAACAGAACAACGACAGTGCCAACAACCAGCATAATTTCAGCAAAACCTGCTCGTCGCAATCCGGGCAGATCAAAGCGGAAGACGATTCGTTCGGAGCGAGAACAGGATCGCAGCAGATCCTCGACGTGCTTCGCAACGACGAGCAGACCGACTGTTCCGTGCTGCGCATCACCTTGGTAAGTGCCCCGGACGGGGCCAACATCAGCGTCTCGCCCGTATACGACGGACGATATCTGCAGCTCGACGCATCCGCGGCAGCCGAAGGATCGGCATCGTTCAGCTATGAGATTTCCGACGGGCGCGGGCAGACGTCCAACGCCAAAGTGAACCTCACCTTGGTCGGAGGCGACGACAACGCGCCCCAGCAAACCGATACGCCACCGGAAATCGACGTGGAGCAAGGAGCCACCTACACCACTAACGCATTGGGCAGCTTCTCCGACCCCGACGGCGATCCGCTCACGCTCGTATCCGCAACCCCGCAGAACACCGACCAGGTGACCGTCTCCACGCGAGCAGACGGGCAGCTCGTATTCAACACGGGATCCATGTCTTCCGGACGCGCCGGCATCGAAGTAACCGTTTCCGACGGCCAGCAGACCGGCACCGGCATGGTGTATTTCTCAGTGAAACCGGCCAACACGTCGGCCGCGGTAATCGATCCGGTAGTCAAGCAGACCACGCCAGACACGCGCACCACCGTCTCACTCAAACAATACGTGCACGGCACCTCGGCCGAGCCCGCGCAGCTGACCGCCGTGGAAACCCCATCCGGCGCATCCACCACCATGAATGCCACCGACATGTCGTTCACATTCAGCGCACCCAACCCCGGCACCTACTATGTGCCCTACACCATCACGCAAGGATCCATTCCCGCGACCGGCCTGACTCGCATTGAAGTGCAGGCCGTGGCCGGAGACTCCGCCAAGCCCATCGCCGCCAACGACGTGGCGCTGCTCGGCGCCGACAACACCGCGATCGTGGAGCCTCTGGCCAACGACGTCGACCCGATGGGCGGCGTATTGTCCGTGACCAACGTGACCGCCGACGCGGCAAGCGGCATCAAAACCGGCGTCGTGAGCAACAAGCGCGTCTACATCACCGCACGGCAGGTACCGACCGAACCCGTGCAAATCAAATACGGCGTAGCCAACGCGACAGGCACGTCGACCGGCGTGATCGTACTGCAACCGCCGGCATTGGCCACCTCCAACTCCGTGCCGAAAGCCGACAACATCACCACGCAGGTACGCACCGACGGCATTGTCTCCATCAACGTGCTCGACCACGTTGCCTACGCCGACGGCACCACGGTAAGCCTGCAAAACGACCTGCAATACGACAAGAACACGTTCAAAGGACTCGTATTCGTATCAGGCAACACCGTACGATACCAAGCATCCGACCAAACCGGATCCTTCCCCGTAACGTACACGGTCAAAGACAATCTCGGCAACGCGGCATCCGCCACAATCACCATCAACGTGCATCAAAAAGACGCCGAAAACAAGGCGGCGCCAACACCATCCGACGTTGAGGCACAGGTTGCGGCAGGGCAGAAAGTCCAGATCCCGATCACCTTGACCGGCATCGACTCCGATGGCAACGACGTGCAGCTGCTTGGTCTTGGCAACAAGGCTCCGACGCTCGGACGCATCAGCGAAGTCGGAGCCACCTACCTGGTATACGAAGCATATGCCGACTCCGCAGGAACCGACACCTTCTCATACGCCGTCGAAGACTGGACCGGCCAACGATCCCAAGCGCAGATCCGCGTGGGCGTGTTCAAATCCGGCACCGACTCGGGCGTGTACGCACGCGACGACGAAATCACATTGCGTCCCAACACCGCGGCAACCGTACCCGTGGCGCAAAACGACATTTCCGGAGACAGCACCGACCTGACCGTCAGCGAAAACATCGAATCGCAAGACATCAGCAATGTGACCGTAGCGGATAATGTGCTCGCCTTCACCACACCGCAGCAGGTGGGCACCTATTACATGGTGTATACGGTCAAAGACAAAGCCGGATTGTCTGACACCGCAACATTGACGGTGAACGTCGATGGCAACGCCACCATCGAACCGCCGACCGCATACGACTATCGTGTGCCTTCTTCGGCGACGATCGACAAGAAATCGGTCGACGTGGACGTTTCGCAATGGATCGCGAACCCTTCCGGCAGCGCCAACGAACTGCACGTGGCCGTTGATGATTCGGCCACCGACCATGCGCATGTCAAGAGCGGAGACAAGTCCACGATCATTACCGTGGAATTGACGGACGAGGCGCGAGCCGTGCCATACACCGTGACCAACACGACGTATGACATCACATCCACGGCGTTCATCCAAGTGCCCGCATACGGCGTATTTCCGCCGATCCTTCGACCGAAAGCGCCGGCTTTGAAGGTGAACGCACGCGAGACAATCACCATCAATATCGCCGATTACGTGCGTGTGGGTGCAGGCAAGACCGCGTATGTGGACGGCGCCGATTCGGTGAGCGCCACGAAGGCTGCGGACGGCGACCTGTATGTGAACGACCAGATGTTGAAGTTCACCGCGCCGAAGGATTACTCCGGCCCCGCGTCCATTACCTTCACCGCGGTGGATGGCAAGCGCGACAAGAACGACAAGGTGAAAATCATCAATTCGGCGGTGCTGACGTTGCCGATCACCGTAATCGGGCGCGACGTGCCCGCGCCGACATTCTCTTCGTCCACCATCGACGTGGTCGCCGGCGAAAGCGCCACCACCATTGATCTGACCGCGTTAACCCATTCGGCGTCCGACCTGTACGACGATGAAAAGCGGTACACGTATTCGGGTGGCGCTGATTCCGACCAGGTGAGCGCCAAGGTGAGTTCGAACGGCAAGCTGACCGTGTCCGCCGACAAGACCACGTCGCCGGGAACTACGGTGAGCGTGCCCATTTCGATCCAATATTCGAAGGGCACGGTGAGCGCAGGCGTCACGGTTCGTGTGACGGCATCCAACAGGCCTTTGGCGCGCATCAACGCGAAAGCCCTGAAGGTCAAGGCGGGAAGCAGCGAGGAAGTGAACCTGCTTGCCGACGCGTACAATCCGTTCCCTGATTCCACGTTGACCGTGACCGGATGCACATCCGACGGCGCGTCGAAGCTGACCGTGGACTGTCTGGCCAACGGTGTGGTATCGATCAGCGCAGCTTCCGACATCGGCGCGAGCACCAACAAGGTAATCGTCAACGTGCGTGATGCCACCAATACGAAGGAACGTGAGGTGACAGGCATCATCAGCATTTCGGTAATGGACAAGCCGGATGCGCCTCTGCTCTCTCCCATCGCGGGAGACCCGCAGGATGGCGCGGTAAATCTGAGTTGGACGGCCGGCTCTTCGAACGGCAGTCCGATCAGCGAATACAAGGTGACGTGGAGCGGCGACGGTTCCGGCGAGAAATCGTGCGGTTCCGTGACCTCCTGCCAGATTACCGGTTTGAAGAACGGCAAGACGTACTCGTTCAAGGTGCAAGCCAAGAATGAGATCGGCTGGTCGAAGGAGTCGAACGGCGTGGAAGGCACGCCTGACAAGCTTCCGGACGCACCGACCGATGTGAAGGCCGAAGCCGGCAAGAACACCGTTGTTGTCACATGGAAGGCTCCGGAAGGCAATTTCTCTGCCGTCGACGGCTATGAGGTGACATTAAATGGGTCCAATATGGCGAATCCGACGCAAAAGGTTGAAGGTACAAGCTTCACGTTCAAATTCAACGACAATGCGATTACCAATGGCGCATCCTATACAGCCACGGTCAAGGCGCATAACAAGATGAACTGGAGTCAACCATCCGCCACATCCAATGCCGTTTCACCTTGGGGTACGCCCGACGAACCGACCATCTCAGCAGTGCAGAATAGCGACAAGATTGTGGTGAGCGGGCGAATCAATGACGCCCGCAACTCGAAATACCAGTCGATTACGGTAAGTATCAGAAACGAAGACAAATCCGTGGAGACCAATGCCACGAACTATTCCGTCGAATTCGACATCAAGAACGAGTGGTATTACAAAGAGATTAAGCCGACGATTACCGTGGTCACGGAACACAGTGGCTCATTGAGCAGCGAAACGTCCGTTTCGCCCTTCACGGCAGTCGATCCCCCAACCAATGTGAAGCTGGAACTCAACAACAATATATGTGTGGCAACCTGGTCCAAAAAAGGACGCGTCACGGGCTTTGTTGTAAAGGCCAAGGATTATTACAATGATGATGTTCACGAGAACAGAGCAGAGTGGCCGCTTTCCGGTAATTGGAGCACCTGCGATACGGTAAATGTCCAACAATACTTCATTGATACGTCACATATCAGCACCCCTGAAACTGCCAGCAGCAATACCGTAGGCAACAAAACCAAGGCGGAAATCACTACCATGCCGACCCTTGCCTGGGATGCCAATGCCACGAATCTCATCAAGGTCGCCGGCGGATCGGTGAAAACGTGGAATCAAATTGGCAGCTACTCCTTCGTATTCACCGGAGGTGGCAAAACATACGAAATCCCTTGGACCCAAGGTACCAGTCAGTTGAACGCCGAAAAGCTGCCAACGGAGGTCGACTACACATGGAAGTTCAAAGTCACTGGTCCAGACCCGGCACTCAACAACGAGGCAGACGGATCAACGATCAAAGACTCCGACCGCTATAGCGAGCCGACCACTGATCCTGAGACTGACCCCAATCCAGACCAGTCGGAATCAAAGCAAAGTAACACCCCTACGGCTTCATCCGTAGCTCTTTCCACCATCGATGGAAAAAGCAAGCCGTGGGTGAGAGGCTTGGCCTATTACGCCAATCGCTAGCCGGTACGGCAATCTCGACGAACAATCCAATATCGACAGCCAATCATCAATACGACCAACAGAAGCAAACAAGGAGCACCCATGAGCAACGAAAACGACGACGCCACCCAGCTGGGTTCTATCCGGCACTATACGAACAAGCCGCAACAGCCCGGCAATCCGCAGGCGCGCCCCGCATTCCAAGCTCCAAGCCTGCCAACGCATCCGCAGGAGCAAAGCGGCGACGATGAAGGCACGGTACTCAGCACGCATAATGCGAACCATTACGCCACCAACACGTTCGATGCCGACGATGAAGGCACCATGCTCAGCGCATACAATGCAATGCCCTACAGGCCTGCAATGCCTACGGTTCCAACAACGCAACCCTTGAAGGCGCAACCGGCACAGCCTGTGCAGATGCAACAACCGTTACCGCAATCGCAGCCAATTCCGGCAGCGGCATCGCAAGCCAAGCCCGCGCAGCCAGCCGCAACCTCGTTCATGATGTCCGCTCCACAAGCCGACATCACCGAATTCCACAACCAGTTCACCAAACTGGTCGACAGCGTCTCCCAGGTTGTGGTCGGCAAGGAGCAGCCGATCCGCCAATGTGCCACCGCCATGATCGTTGGCGGCCACATTCTGCTTGAAGACAACCCCGGAACAGGCAAGACACAGATGGCCCGAGGCCTCGCCAACTCCATCGACATGTCGTTCAAGCGCATCCAGTTCACTCCGGATCTGCTGCCTTCCGACGTGGTCGGCGTAACCTACTACGACCAGAAGAACAGCGAATTCGAATACCGCGAAGGCCCGATTTTCGCTTCCGTCGTGCTTGCCGACGAAATCAACCGAGCCTCGCCGAAAACACAGTCCGCACTGCTCGAAGTCATGGAAGAGCAGAAAGTCACCGTCGACGGCGAAACTCACGCGGTACCGCAGCCTTTCATGGTCATCGCCACCCAGAACCCCATAGAACAGCTCGGCACCTACAAACTGCCGGAAGCGCAGATGGATCGTTTCCTCATCAAAACAACCATCGGCTATCCGAGCCACGACGTGAGCGTGAGCATTCTCAAACAGGTCAACGTCACCGACCGTGCATCCACCGTGCATGCGGTGCTCACCGGCAACGACGTGCTGCGCATGCGTGCCATCAGCGAAACCGTACATCTTGACGACGCGATCCTCGAATACATCGTGCGCTTGGTGGAAGCGACGCGCCACAACGAACGCATCCAGGTCGGATCGTCCATGCGAGGCGCACTCGCGCTGACCCGATGCGCCCGCGTGTGGGCGGCGTCCAACAATCGAGGATATGTGGTACCTGACGATGTGAAGCAGCTGGCTGTCGCTGTGCTCGCGCACCGCATCACGCTCACCGCGGAGGCCACGTTCGCCGGATCCACCCCCGAACTGATGATCGAACAGATCCTCGGAAACGTACCCGCACCGACCGTAGGCGCCATCGCCTGAAGCGCATACCCAACGCAGCTGCACTGCACGCGCAGCAAGACAGAAGCACGCAATCGCACGAAACGTTCGTAAACCCCCGAAAGGTCAAGTATGCGACAATCCAAAACCATGCAACGCAGGAGAACCATGCAACAATCCCTGCGACGCATCAAGCATCGCATCAAACGACTGGTCACCTCATATATGTCACCGCTCGGATGGGCCGTGACCGGACTCACCATCGCCTCACTCATAACGTTCACGATTCTCGGATGGCATGAACTGTTGGCCATGGCGATCGTGTTCGCCTGCATGATGGTCGCTGCCATCCTGCTGTCACTCGGCAACACGTCATTCACCGCCACCATAGACGTGTCCAGCAGACGAGTCACCGTGTCAGACACCGTAAAAGTCGACATACGCATCGACAATCCAAGACGCACGCCAACCACATCCGCGCGAGGCGACCTGCCTATCGGCGACAACCACGAACGATTCTCCATCCCCATACTCGCCGCCGGCCAATCACGTCAAACAACCGTGGAATTCACCGCCGTCTCCCGCGCAGTGCTGCCGATCGGACCGCTTTCCATACGCAAAGGCGACCCAATCGGACTCGTAGATCGGAAGAGCGTCGTGTAGGGAAAGAGTGTAGATCTCGGTGGTCGCC
>OJSD01004133.1_pt1 | contig 10840 bp, 6 predicted proteins | sample 1599391 | NCBI WGS metagenome assembly OJSD01 (sample SAMN04168656, study PRJEB22393) | human gut metagenome | biome: human gut microbiome; feature: stool | host: Homo sapiens | collected 2014-03-17 | reverse complement strand
CTTGCCCAGCAGGTTTTGACGGAAACGGCCCTGCTTGCCCTTCAGGAAGTCGCTGAGGGACTTCAGCGCCCGGTTGTTGGCGCCGGTGACGGCACGGCCGCGGCGGCCGTTGTCGATCAGGGCGTCCACAGCCTCCTGCAGCATCCGCTTCTCGTTGCGGACGATGATATCGGGGGCGTTGAGGTCCATGAGCCGCTTGAGGCGGTTATTGCGGTTGATGACCCGGCGGTACAGGTCATTGAGGTCAGAGGTGGCGAAGCGTCCGCCATCCAACTGCACCATGGGGCGCAGATCGGGGGGCAGCACCGGCAGAACGTCCATGACCATCCACTCCGGCTTGTTGCCGGAAAGACGGAAAGCGTCCACCACCTCCAACCGCTTGACGATACGGGCCTTCTTCTGGCCGGAGGCGTCCTTCAGCTCGGCGTGGAGCTGGGTGGAAAGGGCCTCAAGGTCCACATCCGCCAGCAGCTTCTTCACGGCCTCGGCGCCCATGCCGGCCTGAAAATCGTCCTCATATTTTTCACGGTAATCGCGGTATTCCTTCTCGGAGAGAATCTGGTTTTTGGTCAGGGGCGTTTCGCCGGGATCGGTGACGATATAGTTGGCGAAATACAGCACCTTCTCCAGAATCCGGGGGCTGATGTCCAGCAGCAGACCCATCCGGGAGGGGATGCCCTTGAAATACCAGATGTGGGAGACGGGGGTGGCCAGCTCGATGTGGCCCATGCGCTCCCGGCGGACCTTGGCCCGGGTGACTTCGACGCCGCAGCGGTCGCAGATCTTGCCCTTGTAGCGGATCTTCTTGTACTTGCCGCAGTGGCACTCCCAGTCCTTGGTGGGTCCGAAGATGCGCTCGCAGAACAGGCCGTCCCGCTCCGGCTTCAGGGTGCGGTAGTTGATGGTCTCCGGCTTCTTCACCTCGCCGTAGGACCACTCACGGATCATTTCCGGAGAAGCGATTCCGATTTTAATGGCATCAAATGTTGCGTAACTCATAGTATGCTGCTCCTCCTGTCCTTAAAATTCTTCCCCGTCGCCGTCGTAGGAAGCGTCCACTTCCTCGTCGGCCACGTAGTCAAAGCCCGCATCCGCCAGCTCGTTGTCGTCGGCATAGCGGTTCTGGCGCTCGTCGTCGGCATCCATCCGGGCCAGATTGAAGGTATCCAGAGCGTCCTCGTCCTCCTTCAGCTCGATCTGGTTGCCGTCCTCGTCCAGCACCTGAATATCCAGGCACAGGGACTGCAGCTCCTTCACCAGCACCTTGAAGGACTCCGGCACGCCGGGGGTCGGCACGTTGTGGCCCTTGACGATGGCCTCGTAGGTGCGGACACGGCCCGTCACATCGTCGGACTTGACGGTGAGGATCTCCTGCAGGGTGTAGCTGGCGCCGTAGGCCTCCAGCGCCCACACCTCCATCTCACCGAAGCGCTGGCCGCCGAACTGGGCCTTGCCGCCCAGGGGCTGCTGGGTCACCAGAGAGTAGGGACCGGTGGAACGGGCGTGGATCTTATCATCCACCAGATGGTGCAGCTTCAGGAAGTACACATAGCCCACCGTGACCTTGTTGTCAAAGCGCTCGCCGGTGCGGCCGTCGTACAGCCAGCTCTTGCCCTCCGGGTCCAGACCCGCCAGCTGCAGGGCCTCGGAAATATCCTTATCGGTGGCGCCGTCGAAAATGGGGGTAGCCACCTTCCAGCCCAGAGTCTTGGCGGCGTAGCCCAGATGGACCTCCAGCACCTGACCGATGTTCATACGGGAGGGAACGCCCAGGGGGTTCAGCACGATATCCAGCGGCGTGCCGTCGGGCAGGAAGGGCATATCCTCCTGAGGCAGCACACGGGACACGACGCCCTTGTTGCCGTGACGGCCGGCCATCTTGTCGCCCACCTGGATCTTGCGGCGCTGAGCGATGTAGACACGGACCACCTGATTCACGCCCGGCCCCAGCTCGTCGCCGTTTTCACGGGTAAATACCTTGGCATCTACGATGATGCCGCTCTCGCCGTGAGGCACCTTCAGGGATGTATCACGGACCTCACGGGCCTTCTCGCCGAAGATGGCCCGCAGCAGGCGCTCCTCGGCGGTGAGATCGGTCTCGCCCTTGGGGGTGACCTTGCCCACCAGAATGTCCCCGGCGTGGACCTCGGCACCCACCCGGATGATGCCCCGCTCGTCCAGATCCTTCAGAGCATCCTCGCCCACGTTGGGGATGTCACGGGTGATCTCCTCAGGCCCCAGCTTGGTGTCACGGGCGTCGATCTCATATTCCTCGATATGGATGGAGGTATACACATCCTCCTTCACCAGCCGCTCGTTGAGCAGCACGGCGTCCTCGTAGTTGTAGCCTTCCCACGTCATGAAGCCCACCAGAATGTTGCGGCCCAGAGCGATCTCGCCCTCCTGCGTGGCAGGGCCGTCGGCCAGCACCGTGGGATCGTCGCCGCCGTGGACCCGCTCGCCCACAGAAACGATGGGCTTCTGGTTGATGCAGGTGCCGTGGTTGGAGCGCAGGAACTTGATGAGCTTATAGTCCTTGGTCTCGCCGGCGTCATACTTGACGGACACGTTGGTGGCGTCCACCTTGGTGACGATACCGTCGCCCTCGGCCAGCACCGCCACGGCGGAGTCCAGGCAGATCTTATGCTCCATACCGGTGCCCACGATGGGGGCCTCCGGCCGCAGCAGAGGCACGGCCTGCCGCTGCATATTGGCGCCCATCAGCGCACGGTTGGCGTCGTCGTTGGGCAGGAAGGGGATCATGGCCGTAGCGATGGACACCATCATACGGGGGGAGATGTCCATATAGTCCACATACTCCGGCTCCACCTGAATGGTTTCGTCCTGATGGCGGCAGGTGATACGGGGCCCGATGAGGCAGCCGTTCTCGTCCACCGGCTCGGCGGCCTGGCAGACGATGTACTGATCCTCCACGTCGGCGGTCATATAGGTGATCTCGTCGGTGACACGGCCGGAGGGATGCTCCACCCGGCGGAAGGGGGCCTCGATGAAGCCGTACTCGTTGACCCGTGCATAGGTGGCCAGATAGGAGATCAGGCCGATGTTGGGGCCTTCAGGCGTCTCGATGGGGCACATACGGCCATAGTGGCTGTAATGCACGTCACGGACCTCCATGTTGGCACGCTCACGGGACAGACCGCCGGGTCCCAGAGCGGACAGACGCCGCTTGTGGGTCAGCTCCGCCAGTGGGTTGGTCTGATCCATGAACTGGCTCAGGGGGCTGGAACCGAAGAACTCCTTGATGGCCGCCGTAACGGGCCGGATGTTGATGAGGCTCTGGGGCGTGACGATATCCAGATCCTGAATGGTCATGCGCTCCCGGATGACACGCTCCATGCGGCTAAAGCCGATGCGGAACTGGTTTTGCAGCAGCTCGCCCACGCAGCGCAGGCGGCGGTTGCCCAGATGGTCGATATCATCCTTGTTGACCAGTCCGTGGGCCAGAGCGTTCATATAGTTGATGGAGGCCAGAATGTCGTCCACGATGATGTGCTTGGGCACCAGATCGTCGGCGTGGAGCCTGCACTGCTCCATCAACTCCTCGCCGCTGTACTGGCCCAGCAGCTCCTGCAGCACGTCGAAGCGCACCCGCTCCTTGATGCCGCAGCACTCCTTGGGATCGAAATCCACATAGCGGCTCATGTCGCACATCCGGTTGGTGAACACCCGGATCACATCGCCGCTGTCCAGCTTCACGGAAACCTCCGCCACGCCGATGGCGTCCAGCTCCCGGCACTCTGCGCCGGTGAGGACGTGGCCCTCGTCGAAGAGGATCTCTCCGGTGGCGGGGTCGGCCACAGGCATAGCCAGCTGCTGGCCCTTGGCCAGCGTCCACAGGGTCAGCTTCTTATTGAACTTATACCGGCCCACGATGCTCAGATCGTACCGCCGGGGATCGAAGAACAGGTTCTGCATCAGGGTCTCGGCGGAGTCCAGCGTGGGGGGCTCGCCGGGGCGCAGCTTGCGGTAGATCTCCAGCATGGCGTCCTCATACGTCTTGCAGGCGTCCTTCTCCAGGGTCGCCACGATACGGGGATCGTCACCGAAGCGGTCCATGATCTCGCTGTCGGTCTTGAGGCCCAGCGCACGGATCAGGCAGGTGATGGGCAGCTTCCGGTTCTTATCGATGCGGACCCAGAACACCTCGCTGGTGTCGGTCTCGTACTCCAGCCATGCGCCACGGTAGGGGATGACGGTGGAGGTCAGCAGGGGCAGATCGGTCTTGAGGTCGATCTCCTTGCCGTAGTAGATGCCGGGGGAGCGGACGATCTGGCTGACCACCACACGCTCGGCGCCGTTGATGACAAAGGTGCCGGAGTGGGTCATCAGGGGGAAATCACCCATGAAGATCTCCTGCTCCTTGATTTCACCCGTCTCCTTGTTCCGCAGCCGCACGCTGACCTTCATGGGGGCGGCATACGTGGCGTCACGGGCCTTGCACTCCTCCACGTCATACTTGGGCTTTTCGTCCATGCTGTAATCGATAAAGCTCAGCTCCAGATTACCGGCATAGTCCGTGATGGAGGCTACGTCCGCAAACACCTCCCGCAGGCCGGTGTCCAGAAACCACTTGTAGGATTTCTTCTGGATCTCCAGCAGGTCGGGCATCGCCATGACTTCCTCGTGTCTGGCAAAATTCTTTCGCAGGGTCTTGCCATAGTACTTGTCCTTGGCCATCTTCAACACTCACGCCTTTCTTTTAGCTTTTTAACATCCTCTTACACATCCACGCCGCCTGTCCCAGCCTCCGCAGGGGCCGTCTCCGGCACAGGCTCTCCCCCGCCACGGGGCGCCGCCTTCGTCGTGATACGCACGGGTCAGTTGTCCGTTTTCTTCCGTTCCCGCTTGTAAATTCCACCGAAAGCTGGTATCATACACTTACGGATGAAGTGGGAATATGGCCCCACTATCCGAATATAAGCGTCTTATTGTACCAAATGTGTCTGCGTTTGTCAACCCCTTCCGACTCGATTTTTCTTCGGGCCGGTTTTTTTGCTGCCGCAGACCGGAAAATGCCCCGCACAATCACATATAAATAACAGGCGGGCAGCCCGATGGGCCGCCCGCCTGTTATTTATTTATTATGATATCATATGGCGTCTCAGCACAGCTTGGCGCCGGCGGGGATAGCGTCGTCCAGCAGCAGCAGGTGCAGCTTCTCCTCCCCCCGCTCCTTATGAACGGCGGAGATCAGCATCCCGCAGCTGGGGATGCCCATCATCTTCCGGGGCGGCAGATTCAGAATGGCCACGGCGGTCTTGCCGATGAGCTGCTCCGGCTCATAGTAGTGCCGGATGCCGGAGAGGATGACCCGATCCGTGCCGGAGCCGTCATCCAGCGTGAACTTCAGCAGCTTGTCGCTCTTTTTCACCGGCTCGCAGTTCTTGATCTTCACCGCCCGCAGATCGGACTTGCAGAAGGTGTCGAAGTCCACCTTCTCCTCCGTGTAGGGCTCCACCTCCAGCGCCGGCAGCGCCGCCTTGCGCTGCTGAGCCTCCAGCTCCTCCAGCTCTGCCAGCGCCTTTTCGGCGTCGATACGGGGAAACAGGGCCTCGCCCTTGTGGACCGTGGCGTCGGGGCGCAGGGAGCCCCATACGTTGGCCTTCTCCCATGTCCGGCAGCCTTGGCAAGCGCCGATCTGGTCGAAGATCTTCTCGGCGCTCTCCGGCATAAAGGGCATCAGCAGCGTGGCGCAGATGCGGATGGTCTCCAGCAGATGATACATCACCGTAGCCAGCCGCACCCGGTTGGCGGGATCCTTGGCCAGCGCCCACGGGGCGTTCTCGTCGATATACTTGTTGGCCCGCTGGATGGTCTTGAACACCTGCTCCAGCGCATTCTGGAACTGGAAGCGCTCCATCTCCGCCTCATAGCGATCCCGGAGGGTAGAGGCCATGGTCCTCAGCTCCGTATCCGGCTCGCCCTCCTGCCGCTCCGTGGGCAGAGTGCCGCCGAAGTACTTCTCCACCATGGCGGTGGTGCGGCTCACCAGATTGCCCAGATCGTTAGCCAGATCGATGTTGATGGTCTGGATCAGCAGCTCATTGGAGAAATTGCCGTCGCTGCCGAAGGGGAAGGTCCGCAGCAGGAAGAACCGCAGGGCATCCACACCGAACTTCTCCGCCAGCAGATAGGGATCCACCACATTGCCCTTGGACTTGGACATCTTGCCGCCGTCCAGCAGCAGCCAGCCGTGGCCGAACACGTGCTTGGGCACCGGCTCGCCCAGGCTCATCAGCATGGCGGGCCAGATGATGGAGTGGAACCGGACGATCTCCTTGCCCACGATGTTGACGCCGGGCCACCAGCCCTTGTCGTAGTCGTGGTAGCGGTCGTTGTCATAGCCCAGGGCGGTGATATAGTTGCTGAGGGCGTCCACCCACACATAGACTACGTGCTTGGGATCGAAGTCCACCGGAATGCCCCAGGAGAAGCTGGTGCGGGAGACGCACAGATCCTCCAGGCCGGGGTCCAGGAAGTTCTTCACCATCTCGTGGACGCGGCTACGGGGCTGGAGGAAGTCGGTGTTCTCCAGCAGATCCCGGACCTGGTCGGCGTACCTGCTCAGGCGGAAGAAGTAGGCCTCCTCCTCCGCGTCCTGCACCTCCCGGCCGCAGTCGGGGCACTTGCCGTCCACCAGCTGGCTCTCGGTCCAGAAGGACTCGCAGGGGGTGCAGTATTTGCCCTTGTAGGTGCCCTTGTAGATGTCGCCCTTGTCGTACATCTTCTTGAAAATCTTCTGGACGCTCTCCACATGGTAGTCGTCGGTGGTGCGGATGAACCGGTCGTTGGAGATGTTCATCAGCTTCCACAGGTCCTTCACGCCCCGGTCTCCCTCTACGATGTTGTCCACGAACTCCTTGGGAGTGACGCCGGCCTCCCTGGCCTTGGTCTCGATCTTCTGGCCGTGCTCGTCCGTGCCGGTGAGGAACATGACGTCCTCGCCCCGCAGGCGGTGATACCGGGCCAGCGTGTCCGTGGCCACCGTACAGTAGGTGTGGCCGATGTGGAGCTTGTCCGAGGGATAGTAGATGGGCGTTGTGATATAGAATTTTTTCTTTTCCATGGGATTCTCTCCTTTAAAACGGCAGCTCCGAATGGAAGAGCGCCGGTATTTGCCTAAATTATTATTATAGTTTGAAAATCCAAAAAATACAAGGGAAGATGCGAAAAACGGGCCGTCACACAAGCCGCCTCTCCTCGTGGGGATTGTATTTTTCGCAAAATTCCGATACAATAGGAACGCTGTATGATTTTCACAAGGGAGGATGCGCCCATGAAACTGGTATCCTGGAACGTCAACGGCCTGCGGGCCTGCCTGGGCAAGGGATTTCTGGACTTCTGTGCCGTGGCCGACGCGGACATCATCTGCCTGCAGGAGACGAAGATGCGCCCGGAGCAGGCAGAATTTGATCTGCCCGGCTATCACCGCTACTGGAACAGCGCCGACAAGGCGGGCTATTCCGGCACCGCGGTGTTCACCCGGCGCCAGCCGCTCTCCGTGACCTATGACTTCGGTATCGATGAGCACCGCCACGAGGGGCGGGTCATCACGGCGGAGTACCCGGACTTCTACCTGGTGTGCTGCTACACTCCAAACTCCAAGGATCAGTTGGCCCGGCTGGACTACCGCATGGCCTGGGAGGACGACATCCGGGACTACCTGCTGGATCTGGACGCCAAAAAGCCTGTGGTGTACTGCGGGGACCTGAACGTGGCCCACCAGGAGATCGATATCAAAAATCCCGGTCCCAACCGCCGCAACCCCGGCTTTACCGACGAGGAGCGGGAGAAGATGACGAAGCTCCTCTCCAGCGGCTTTGTGGACACGTTCCGGTATCTGTACCCGGACAAGACCGGGGCCTACTCCTGGTGGAGCTACCGCTTCAATGCCCGGAAGAACAACGCCGGGTGGCGGATCGACTACTTCATCGTGTCGGAGCGGCTGAAGGACAAAATCCGGAACGCCGATATTTGGAGCGAGGTGCTGGGCAGCGACCACTGCCCGGTGGTACTGGATCTGGATGTATAAACTTCATGCGCGTTCGATGTGCCACGAACATCGGCAAATCCTGCACATGAAGTCTTTTTGCATCATTTCCGGCTGCCCTGAAGAGTGCGGGGAAACGGCACATTTCAAAGGTTTGTGATGCTTTGCATCGGAAAACAGGACCGGACCTGCTGGGTCCGGTCCTGTTTCAGCTCAACAGGGCGTTCATCTCCTCGATCTCCAGATCCTGGAGGGCCCAGTTGATGCCGTAGCCCACCACCTTGCTCAGATCCCGCACCTGCTGGTCGATGTCCCGCGTAGTGACCATGAAGGCATCATGCTCCCCGCGCAGCCGTTCCTCATCCACCTTTTCCACGCCGGACTCCTCCAGAATGTCCGCCGCCAGGGTGGCGGAGTCCACCACCGTGGGCACGCCGATGGCGAACACCGGCACCCCCAGCGTCTCCCGGTTCAGCGCCGCCCGGTGGTTGCCCACGCCGGAGCCGGGGATGATCCCCGTGTCGCTGAGCTGCACCGTGGCGCACACCCGCCCGCACCGGCGGGAGGCCAGGGCGTCGATGGCCAGGACCATGGCGGGCTGGACTTCCGCCACCAGGCCCCGCACCGCCTCCGCGGACTCCACGCCGGTGGTGCCCAGCACGCCGGTGCGGAAGGCCGACACCGGCCGGAACCCGGCAAACTGCTTCGGCATGGCGGAGAGCAGGTGCCGGGTGATCAGCACGCTGTCCAATGCCAGGGGGCCAACGGCGTCCGGCGTCATGGCTGCGTTGCCCAGGCCCACCACCAGGGCGGAGCCCTCCACCGGCAGCAGGGCCTTCAGCTCCGTGCCCACGGCCCGGACCGCCCGCTCGAAAAAGTCCGCCTTCCGCTGCCAGAAGGTGGTGAGGTCAATGGTGAAATAGCTGCCCTGGGGCTTGCCCAGGGCCTCCTCGCCCCGGTGGTCCAGGATGTCCACCCGGGTGACTGGGTATCCCTCCAGCTTGCTCTTGGTCGCCTTCACCCCCATGAGGCGGGTGGTCCGCTCCGCGGACTCCTGCCAGAGCTCCCGGGCCTCCAGGGCCAGGTCGGTACGTTTTATGAACAATGCGAACCGCCTCCCAAACACAAAATCTAGTGGTCTGGTCACTAGGTTTTGCGGTAGGCGGCACGATATACAATTTTAGCCCGAAAAATATAAAAAAAGGCTTGCTTTTTGCGCCGTTCCCTGTTAAAATATCATTCTGCATGGTGGGAACTGGTTCCCACAGTCAAATTTTCTGCCTAAGGAGGTGTTTGGTTTGCCGAATATCAAGTCTGCCAAGAAGCGCGTTCTGATCGCCGAAGTGCGCAACGCCCGCAACAAGGCCGCGAAGTCCGAACTGAAGACCGCCATCAAGAAGTTCGAGGCTGCTGCCGCAGAAGGCAATCGCACCGAGGCCGATGGCGCGTACAAGGTTGCAGTGAAGAAAGTCGATCAGGCTGTTGCCAAGGGCATTCTGCACAAGAATACGGCCGCTCATCGCAAGAGCGCCATGACCCTGAAGCTCAACAAGATCGGCTGATCATATCGGGCCAAAAGGACATCCGTTCGGATGTCCTTTTTTGTTTTCTGGCCAGGGGGCTTTTCCCGATTCTGGCCCTTTTCTTTTCCGCAGGGCGTGTTATAATCGTCCGTAGGATCAGAATTCCGCTGAAGAGGTGACTGCCATGCCGCTGTTCGACACCCACGCCCACTACAACGACGACGCCTTTGACCAGAACCGGAAGGGGCTGCTGGACGCCCTGCCGGACGCCGGAGTGGGGGCTGTGGTGATCCCCGGGGTGGACGTGGAGAGCTCCCGCTCCGCCCTGGCCCTGGCGGAGAGCCGCCCCTGGCTGTTCGCCGCCGCAGGCATCCATCCGGAGGACTGCGCCGGCTGCACGGCCGCGGATTTTTCCGCCATCCGGGACCTGTGCCGGGAGAAAAAAGTGGTCGCCATCGGAGAGATCGGCTTGGACTACTACTGGGCGGAGAATCCGCCAAAGGAATTCCAGCAGATGGTGTTCCGCCGCCAGCTGGAGCTGGCGCTGGAGCTGGAGCTGCCGGTGATCGTCCACGACCGGGAGGCCCACGGAGACAGCCTGGAGATCGTAAAGGAGTTCCCCGGGGTGCGGGGCGTATTCCACTGCTTCTCCGGCAGTCCCGAAATGGCGGAGGAGCTGCTGAAGCGGGGCTGGTATCTGGGCTTTGACGGTCCGGTGACCTACAAAAACGCTCGCCGGGCGCCGGAGGTCGTGGCCGTCACGCCCCTGGACCGGATCGTGGTGGAGACGGACGCGCCCTACATGAGCCCGGTGCCCAACCGGGGCAGGCGGAACGACAGCCGGAATCTCCCCTACATTGTGGAAAAACTGGCGGAGTGGAAGGGCATCTCCCCGGAGGAGATGGCGGCGCACACCTGGAACAATGGCCTGCGGCTGTTTGGGCTGGAGGGGAAGGTATGAAAAAAGCGTTTCTGATGGTCCTGGCCTGCCTGTTGCTGGCGGGCTGCGGCGCGCCGTCAGAGACAGTGACGCCAACGGACTCCTGGCCGGATTCCGCTCTGGTGGAAACCAATGAAGCGGCTGCTGAATCCCCGCCGGAGCCTATTTCAACCGCGCCTGCCGAATCCCCGCCGGCAACCGCCCCGGCGGAACCCCTCTCCGCCCCCGCCGTGGTAACGGCGGGGCAGGCGCCGGAGGAACCCTATGATTTGCCCACGGAGGTGATCGGGCTGAAGGACTGGATCGGTGAAAGCCGCTGGAACCATGACCCGGTGGGCCTTTTGGCAGAACTGCCGGAGCGGGAGC
>OJSD01004129.1_pt1 | contig 10845 bp, 9 predicted proteins | sample 1599391 | NCBI WGS metagenome assembly OJSD01 (sample SAMN04168656, study PRJEB22393) | human gut metagenome | biome: human gut microbiome; feature: stool | host: Homo sapiens | collected 2014-03-17 | reverse complement strand
GGACAACAACTGCCAGACGCTCCAGACCCATACCTGTATCAATGTTCTTCTGCTTCAGTTCGGAATAATGGCCATGACCGTCATTATCAAACTGGCTGAATACGTTGTTCCATACTTCGATGTAACGGTCGCACTCGCAGCCTACGGTACATCCTGGCTTGCCGCAGCCGTACTTTTCGCCTCTGTCGTAGTAGATCTCAGAACATGGGCCGCAAGGACCTGAACCATGCTCCCAGAAGTTGTCTTCCTTACCAAAACGGAAAATTCTCTCTGGTGCAATACCAATCTCCTTGTTCCAGATATCAAATGCTTCATCATCATCCTGGTAAACAGATGGATACAGACGGTCTGGATCCAGTCCGACTACTTCTGTTAAGAATTCCCAGGACCAGTGGATCGCTTCTGTCTTGAAGTAATCACCGAAAGAGAAGTTTCCTAACATCTCAAAGAAAGTACCGTGACGTGCAGTCTTTCCGATATTTTCAATATCACCTGTACGGATACATTTCTGGCAGGTGGTCACTCTTCTTCTTGGCGGGATCTCCTGTCCGGTAAAGTAAGGCTTTAAAGGTGCCATACCGGAGTTGATCAGCAGAAGGCTGTTATCATTATGCGGTACAAGTGAAAAGCTCTTCATAGCCAGATGACCCTTGCTCTCAAAGAACTCAAGGAACATACGGCGCAGCTCGTTCACTCCGCGGTACTGTGGTTGTTTCACTTTTTTCTTCCTCCATTATATAAATTTGATTTAGGGTTTTTCAGTAAATATTTCAGGACAGCAAAAATCCGGGCAGAACAGACTTCGCCTGTGAATGCCCTCCTAAAACAAACCATGTATATAAACTCATAATCGGAATTTTACCATATAAGCGCTGAATTAGCAAGAGAAAATGACTCCGGAACTATGTCCAGAGTCATTTTTTCATTGTAACAGATCTCTATTTAATTTTCTTCTGCCAGTGCATCACACCGTTTTGCTAGCTCATAGGCCCTCTCTCTGGTCTGATTGACCATGCTTGAGGCATAACTTAAACTGTTTCCGCTTTTTCCGGAGCTGTCAGCTGCGTCTGACTCTCTTTTTTTCAGCCAGTCTCTTTCCTCATTTGCAAGGCTTTGGGCCTCTTCCTGGGGAAGGGCTTCTAATAATGCATTGTATACAGTGCTTAATTCCCCATCCCACATTTTCAACTGGGTTTCTGCAGAAGTTTTAGCGGAATAAACATTGGAGTCTGTTTCCTGTTCCTGCATTTTCTGGATCTGGCTGTCTAAGTTTCTCAGGCGGTCTGTATAGCTTTCCTGTTCCGGTTCTGCATCATGTAAAACCGGCTCCAAACCTTCATCCGGAGGATCTGCCGCCTGGACCTGCACCTGATCTTCTGAGGAATTGCTTTCTTCTGTTTCCTCTGCCGTCCTGGCTTCTGTTTCTTTCTCAGAACGTATCCCGGCACCCGCTGCCTCTGTCTGTTCCGGATCACCTGCTTTCATTTTTGCCTGTGCTTCCCGGGGGACTACCTGCAAAGGCGCAGAGTCACTATCCACTGCTGTTTCAGCCGTGGTCTCAGAAAGAACCTGTATTTTCTGTTCCTGTGGGACTTTTTTTACAACGGAACTTGTATAGCTGGTAATGGCGATCCCTACTACCAGGATACAACCGATGATGACCCATATCCTTCTGTCTTTCATTCTTTCACATCCCTGATAAAGAGTAATGTTTTCCAGTCATACAGTACCACAAAATCAGGTGCTTGTGAATACAAATTCGAAAGGAGTAATATTTTGTAAGATTTGCGTAAAAATTGGGGCTGTGTTGAAACAGCCCCATGGATCATAAGGATAAGCCCTCATCTTCTATTAAATTATTTCCGTCTGCCGCTGTAGTAGCCAGCTGGTCACACCGCTCATTCTGTGGATGTCCGGCATGGCCTTTTACCCAGATGAATGTGACCTGATGCTGCTCTTTTGCCTTTAAAAGGCGCTTCCACAGGTCAATGTTTTTCACCGGTCCGCTTTTGCCCCGGTTCCAGCCTTTGGCGATCCAGCCGCTGATCCAGTTTTTGTTAAAGGCATCTGTAAGATATTTCGAGTCTGAATACAGCTCGATCTTACAGGGGCGATTTAAAGCTTCCAAGCCTGCTATGGCTGCCATTAACTCCATACGGTTATTGGTGGTCTTTTTGTAACCTGCAGATAAGGTCTTTTCATGTAACTGGCCATTTTTATCCACATAATGTATGACCACTCCATAACCTCCCGGTCCGTCTGGATTTCCTCTTGCTGATCCATCTGTGTAGATCTTTACTTCTGTCATTTTTCTCTGTACTCCTGTTGTTTATCGGTTCCATTTTTCGCAAAGAGCTAATATCTGCTCTGTAAAACGGGTCAGATCCTGATTTGCCCCGCCCTGGTTGCGTGCGATCACATCCATAAGCATCTGTCCTGCATCCACCAGTCTGGTGTAAACGCCTGTTGCCTTTCTGGTTGCCTGAGTTTCTGCCTCTACCGGAACAGGCTCGGTCTCCTTGATCCATACACCCTTTATCAGGTCAAATTCCGAACCGGAATAAGGTGCTTTTGCTGTAAGGCCAAGCTGGGTATTTAAAGCATCCGTAAGAGACTCACAGGACTCGTCATTTCCATGTACTACAAATACATATTTGGGCTTTTGTTCAAAGGCTGCAGCCCAGGTAAGAAGGCCGTCTCTGTCTGCATGGCCGCTGATACCATCCAAAGTCTCAATATGCGCCTTCACATCGATCTCTTCACCAAAGATCTTTACAGCAGGGGCACCATCCTGAAGCAGACGGCCTAAGGTTCCTTCTGCCTGGTATCCGGCAAATACCACACTGCATTCTTCCCTCCACAGATTATGTTTTAAGTGGTGGCGGATACGGCCGGCATCACACATACCTGCTGCGGAAATGATCACCTTCGGGGTCATATCAAAGTTGATATTTTTTGACTCTTCACTGGTAACGGAAAGCTTTAATCCCGGGAAATCAATTGGGTTGATACCCCGTTCTACCAACGCCTTTGTCTCCTCGTCATAGCATTCCACCATATTCTGCTTAAATACATGGGTAGCTTCTACTGCCAACGGGCTATCCACATATACCTGGAAGCCATCGTGACCGGTAACCAGCTTTTCTTCCTTAATATGGCGGATCATATAAAGAAGTTCCTGGGTCCTGCCTACTGCAAAGGCCGGGATCACTACATTGCCCTGGCGGTCTAAGGTCTGCTGGATGATACGGGCCAGACCTACTACATGGTCTTCGCCCTTTTTGTGATAGCGGTTTCCATAGGTGGACTCCATCACTACATAATCGCCGTCAGAAATATACTGGGGATCCCGGATCAGCGGTTTATTCTTGTTTCCGATATCACCGGAAAAGACGATCTTTCGCTGTTCATCCCCTTCTGTCGCCCAGATCTCAATAGAGGCTGAACCAAGAAGATGGCCTACATCCGTAAAACGCAGGGTGATGTTTTCGTTTAATTTAAACTTCTGTCCATAAGCCACACCTTCAAAATGGCCCAGAACTCCTTCTGCATCCTGCATGGTATAAAGGGCTTCTACCTCTGTTTTGCCGGCTCTGCGTGCTTTACGATTGCGCCACTCTGCCTCCATCTCCTGAATGTGGGCACTGTCCCGAAGCATAATGCCACACAGGTCTGCAGTCGCATAGGTGGTTATGATCTGCCCCTTAAATCCTCTGGCATAGATCCAGGGAAGCATGCCTGCATGGTCAATGTGGGCGTGGGTCAGAAATACGTAGTCAATGTCGCTGTAACTGACCGGAAGTTCCGCATTCTGGTAAGGATTGTTCCCCTGCTCCATACCACAGTCAATAAGGACTTTTGTATCTCCTACTTCCAGAAAATGACAGCTGCCTGTAACTTCATGGTCTGCTCCGATAAAGGTCAGTTTCATAAGCATTCTCCCCTCTGTTGCCCCTTTTTATTGTTATTATAAGGGTCTCGTTTTTGCTGACTCTAGTATAGCACATTTGCATGTTTATTTGCAAACTTTTTCAGTTATTTTGCATAAATTAGACAAGTTTTCTGATAATGTCGCTTACTACGCATATGCCACCGGGTCCCAAGCTCGAAAATCCTCTTGCAAGCAAGCTTGCATCGGATTTTTGAGTTTTGTCCCCTGGTGTGTCATATGATAATACAGATCATCCCCCCATTACTGTCATTAATGATCTTCTGCAGTGTATCCTGCAATTTCTGCTGGCACTCATCGGTCATCTGGGAGATCTTGGCCTGGATGCCGTCTTCTACGATCTGTTCAATGGATTTGCCGAAGATATTGGCATTCCAGATGCCTTCTTCACTGTCTTTGGAACTGGATTTTATGTATGCGATCAGGTCCTTTGCCTGCTGCTCGCTTCCCACAATAGGAGCGATCTCGGTCTCGATCTGGGCCCGGATCAGGTTTACAGAGGGCGCCTGGGCCTTCATTTTCACGCCGTACTTATTTCCATGACGTATCACTTCCGGTTCATCTAATAATATCTCATCTTTCTGAGGCATCATGACCCCATATCCCTTTAATCTGGCCTGGGCCAGGGCCTCTTTTACTTTATCATACTCTTTCTGCATACCTGCTAAAGTGCTTAAAGTCTGCATCAGCTGGTACTCACCTTCTATAGGCAGTCCTACATAGTCGCTTAATATCTGATAATAATAGCTGTCATCCATCTGTACCTGTAAGGATACGGTACCGTCTGCCATTTCCATTTTTTCGATCGTGATCTTTTCCACAGGTCCTGATGAGCCGCCAAATGTCTTTATCTGAGAAGCTGCATCTTTCATGTGGCTGACTTTCTTTAAAAGTTCCCTTGCCATATCGATCACCTGGGTTTTAAGCCAGTGGGTAGCCGGAAGGACTTCCAGCCATTTGGGAATATGAAAATCCAGTTGCGTAACAGGAAATTCTTTTAAAACACTTTCCAGAATATGGAAAATATCTTCTTTTTTCAGCTGCTCGCAACTTACCGGAAGAACTGTCACCCCATAATCAGCTGCCAGCTGTTCTGCCAGCTTTAAGGTTTCATCTGAATAGGGTTTCGTAGAATTTAAAAGAAGGATAAATGGCTTCCCCAGCTTTTTCAATTCATCTACAGTCTGTTTTTCCGCATCTATATAGGCAGAGCGCTTTAATTCCCCAACAGAGCCGTCCGTAGTCACTACAATGCCAATGGTAGAATGATCCCCTATGACTTTCCTGGTGCCGATCTGGGCCGCCTGGGTAAAGGGGATTTCTTTTTCAGACCAGGGCGTTTTCACCATCCGCTCTTCCCCATTTTCCACATGGCCTGCAGCCCCGTCTACCATATAGCCTACACAGTCGATGAGGCGCACTTTCGCCTGGATCCCGTCTCCCAAAGTGATCTGCACCGCCTCTTTGGGGATAAATTTCGGTTCCGTTGTCATCACCGTTTTTCCCCCTGCGCTCTGGGGAAGTTCATCGGTACTTACTGCCTTTAGACTTTCATCTTCCATAGCCGGAAGCACAGCCAGCTCCATAAAACGCTTGATAAAGGTAGACTTTCCTGTACGCACCGGTCCCACCACACCGATGTAGATCTCTCCCTTTGTTCTGGCCTGAATATCCTTGTATACATTAAAATTGTCCATAAAAATACCCCCTTGCACGTTTATATAACATATGCAAGAGGGTATGATCTTTATTCGCTTAAATAAGCCTTCTTTACACGGTCGTTATTCATCAGTTCTTTTGCATCGCCGGAAAGGGCAATGGTTCCTGTTTCCAGAACATATGCCTTGTTAGCAATAGAAAGTGCTTTCTTTGCGTTCTGCTCTACTAAAAGGACCGTAGTGCCGTCTTTGTTGATCTGCTGGATAATATCAAAGATCTCATTTACATAAATAGGTGAAAGTCCCATAGACGGCTCATCTAATACCATTACCTTCGGATGGCTCATAAGAGCACGGCCCATAGCAAGCATCTGCTGCTCGCCGCCGGATAAGGTTCCTGCTAACTGATTCTTTCTCTCTTCCAGACGTGGGAAACGTTTATAGATCATCTTTAATGTTTCTTCGATCTCATTTTTATCCCTGCGGGTATAAGCGCCCATCATCAGGTTCTGTAAAACAGAAAGGGTCGCAAATACACGGCGTCCTTCCGGAACATGGGCAATTCCCATACTTACCAGCTTATAGCCCGGAATGTGGGTAATATCTTTTCCCTCGTAAATGATCTTTCCTGCTTTTGCGTTTAACAGGCCGGTAATGGTATGCAGAGTGGTGGTCTTTCCTGCACCATTGGCACCGATCAGCGCTACAATGTCTCCCTGGTCTACATCAAAGGAGATTCCCTTTAAAGCCTGGATCACACCATAGTATACTTCCAGGTCTTTTACTTCAAGCATTGCCATACTATCTCTCCTCCTTATTCACCCAGATATGCCTTGATAACTTCCGGATCATGCAGTACATCACTGGTAGCGCCTTCTCTTAAGACCTGTCCGAAGTTTAAAACGGTCAGCTTCTCGCAGATACCGCTTACCAGCTTCATATCATGCTCAATAAGAAGTACAGTCATGTTAAAATTGTCACGTACAAAACGGATGGTATCCATCAGTTCTGCTGTCTCGTTAGGGTTCATGCCCGCTGCCGGCTCATCTAACAGAAGGAGCTTTGGCTCTGTTGCCAGGGCTCTTGCGATCTCTAACTTTCTCTGCTTACCATAAGGTAAGTTGGAAGCCTTAAAATCACATTCCTTATCCAGGTCAAATACCTTTAACAGGTTCATGGCCTCTTCGTCCATCTCTTTTTCAATCTTAAAATATCTCGGAAGACGGAAAATACCTTCTACTGTAGAATATTTATGATGATTGTGAAGTCCTGCCTTTACATTATCAAGAACGGACATATCCTTGAAAAGACGGATATTCTGGAAGGTTCTTGCAATACCGGCCTGATTGATCTCAATGGTACTTTTTCCGGTAATATTTACATCGTCTAAAACGATACTTCCTGCATTTGGCTTATATACACCTGTAAGAAGGTTGAAAATGGTGGTCTTTCCGGCACCGTTTGGTCCGATCAGTCCATACAGCTGTCCCTTTTCAATGTTGATATGGAAATTATCAACTGCCTTTAAGCCGCCAAAGGATATACTTAAATTCTTTACTTCCAGTAATGCCATATTATTTTGCCTCCTTTGCCGGTTTCTTATTTCCCTTTAATGCTGCAAACATTCTCTCACGAATAACTACAAACTGAGGTGCAGAGTTAAACAGCATCGCTAAGATCAGCACGATGGCGTACATCAGCATACGGTAATTGCTCAGTCCTCGGAGCATCTCTGGAAGGAGATACAGGATAACGGTAGCGATCACAGAACCGCGGATGCTTCCGATACCGCCAAGAACTACATAAACCAGAATCATAATGGACATATTATAACCAAAGTTCTTTGGCAGAGCAGTCAGTGTTGTCAGGTTGTGTGCATAGAGAACACCTGCCACGCCAGCAAGACCTGCGGAAATACTGAATGCCATCAGTTTATATTTTGTGATGTTGATACCAATAGACTCTGCTGCAATACGGTTATCGCGGATAGCCATGATAGCGCGGCCTGTACGGGAATTGACCAGGTTCATTACAATAAATAAAGTGATCAGTACCAGGATCACACCAATGGTAAAAGTTGCTGCCTGAGGTGTACCGGTAATACCCTGGGCACCCTTGATCAGCACTTCGCCGTCTGCATCCATATTTAAGGACATGGAGTCTTTTAAAGAAATATGGAAGCCGGAACCATCTCTTCCCAGATATACAGCATTGATGATATTTTTAATGATCTCACCAAACGCCAGAGTTACGATAGCCAGGTAGTCACCTTTTAATCGGAGTACCGGGATACCGATGAGAATACCGAAAACAGCTGCTACTACCGCTCCGATGATTACTGCAATGATCAGAGAAACCGTTGGATCCATAGAGCCCTTCATGCACTTGGAGAACAACGCTCCGGCGAAAGCGCCTACGCACATAAAACCTGCGTGTCCAAGGCTTAACTCACCCAGGATACCTACTGTCAGGTTTAAGGAAACTGCCATAATAACATAGATACAGAAAGGAACTAAAAGTCCTTTCATCAAGCTGGACATATGTCCGGTGCCCATTAAGATCTGAACAACGATATATGCCACAACCACAATGGCATATGTGATCATATTGTTGATAAATGTCTTCTGCTTTGCTTTACTTTTCATACCCGCACCTACACTTTCTCACTGATCTTCTTGCCAAGAATACCGGTGGGTTTTACTAACAGTACAATGATCAGTACCGAGAACACGATGGCATCTGAAAGCTGGGAAGAAATATACGCCTTGGAAAGGATCTCGATCACACCTAAGAGAACGCCTCCGATAAAAGCGCCTGGGATGGATCCGATACCGCCAAATACTGCTGCCACGAATGCCTTGATACCTGGCATGGAACCTGTATATGGGGTTAAGGACGGATAAGCGGAGCATAACAGCACACCTGCAATGGCTGCCAGTGCAGAACCGATAGCGAAAGTTAAAGCAATGGTTCCGTTTACATTGATACCCATTAAGGTTGCCGCACCCTTATCTTCTGAAACAGCTAACATAGCCTGTCCTGCTCTTGTACGGTTAATAAATGCCATCAGGCATACCATGATCACGATACAGGAAAGAATGGTTGCAATGGTCTCGCCGGTAATATTTAACTGGCCGTCTGCCAGCTTTAATGCCGGGATCTTTACAACAGAAGTAAATGATTTTGTATCCGCGCCAAAGATCAGCAGTGCTACGTTCTGGAGCAGGTAGCTGACACCGATGGCTGTGATCAGTACAGCAAGAGGTGACGCACTACGTAATGGCTTATATGCCACCCGCTCAATGACAACACCTAACAATGTGCATGCTGCTACTGCCAGCAGGACGCCTAACACAGGCGGAAGCCCCATGGAGCTGACTGTGACGAACACAACATAGCTTCCTATCATAATAATATCACCGTGAGCGAAATTCAGCATCTTCGCAATACCATAAACCATGGTATATCCCAGTGCGATGATCGCATATACACTGCCCAGGCTGACGCCATTGATCAAATAGTTGATAAAGCTCATACATACACCTCTTCATTAAATATTGAAAGTTTAAATTCCCCTATAAAACCAAGAGGGTTGTCTTAACGACAACCCTCCTTTGGGTTATTGATCAGATTTTAAACCTTCTGAAATTGATTATTCCATTGCCTTGTAAGCGCCGTCTACAACCTGAACAGCCTTAGGATCCTTCTCAGGCTCGCCGTCTTCAGTCCAGCTCATGTTGGAACCGGTCAGACCGTCTACCTTGATCTGGGTCATAACGCCTTCCATAGCGTCGCAGATATCACTTGCGGACATATCAGGAGTTACATTTGCTTCTTCCATAGCAGCCTTGATGATGTAAACTGCATCATAAGCATCTGCAGCGAACTGGATTGGAGTCTCGCCATATGCTTCTTCGTAGCTCTTTACAAAGTTTACTGTCAGATCATCGGTAGCATCTGCAGCAAATGGAGTTAACAGCATCAGTCCTTCTGCCAGCTTTACATCAAAGTTCTCAACCTGTAAGATACCATCCATACCATCGCATCCGAAGAACTGTGGAGCATAGCCCATGGTATTAGCCTGCTGTAAGATCAGAGAAGCCTCTGTATAGTAGATTGGTAAGAATACCAGCTCTGCGCCGGACTCTTTTGCTTTCTGTAACTGAGTAGAGAAATCCTTGTTGCTGTCTGCGGTAAATGCTTCTGCGTCAACAACTTCAAGGCCCTGGTTTGGAGCTTCCTGAGCAAACTTCTCATAGATACCGCTAGAGTATACATCAGAGCTGTCATAGATTACAGCAACCTTGCTTGCCAGTTTGTGCTCACCAATGTACTTAGCAGATGCAGTACCCTGAGCCGGGTCAGAATAGCATACACGGAATACGTTTGGATTTGCGGCACACTCTACTGCGGAACCAGATGGAGTGATCTGGAACATATTATCAGCTGCGGTCTTATCAGCAACTGCGATACATGGAGCGGAGGTAGTAGTTCCTACCAGAGCCTGCATGCCCCAGTCTTTTAAAGTATTGTAAGCATTAACAGACTTCTCTGCGTCATGCTCATCATCCTGGAACTGGAATTCGATCTGTGCGCCATTGATACCGCCAGCCTCGTTGATCTCCTTAACAGCAACTTCTGCACCATGCTGTACAGCCAGACCATAAACTGCTGCACCACCGGTTACAGGGCCGATGCCACCGATTTTAAATACAGCGCCATCTGCTGCTGCACTGCTTTCGCCTGCTGCTGCGCTTTCTCCCTCTGCCTTGCTTTCACCAGCAGCTGCTGCTGTGGTAGATGCGGAGTCAGAGCCGCCGCATGCGGTTAAAGATGCTGCCATAACTACTGCTAAACCAGCGCTTAAGAATCTTTTTTTCATAATAGTTTCCTCCTCACATGACTGTATCTGATATGTCTTTCATACAGATACATTTGTTCTTAAACTTTTTACATTATAAAAACTGACTATTGCCTTGTCAATACCTTTTTATAAAAAAATATGAGAAGGATAGGTTGTTTCATAACCTGTAGTTATGGGAGTTATTCCTTATCCCAGACAAGACAGGTATTTTCCATCCTCTTATCCCGCAGCATCAGCTCTGCCAGGGCATCTTTTGCAGACTTGCCATCAAATAAAACTTCATTCACCTGTTCTACGATGGGCATGGTCACATGGTATTTTTCTGCCAGCTTTAAAGCTGCCTTTGCAGAATAAACACCTTCCACTACCATCTT